>OGOY01000124.1_pt1 | contig 91589 bp, 76 predicted proteins | sample 1552811 | NCBI WGS metagenome assembly OGOY01 (sample SAMEA2580132, study PRJEB22360) | human gut metagenome | biome: human gut; feature: human-associated habitat; material: faeces | place: Denmark | collected 2008/2010 | reverse complement strand
AATATTTTATTTAAAATAATGCAATAAAACTATATATTATAGTGTGTATGAGTTTGGGGACTTTTTTAACAAATCGCAAACATAACTTGCATTTGTCTCTGGTTTGCACTACATTTGCGGTGTCGAATGTGAGCTGTGGCTTTGTTCGATAACCTTTTTTTGATAAAAGCGTTTTTGCTTATCCTTTCATGGAAAATCGCCAATTTTCAATTCACGAAGGATAGAGCAGTCACAAAACGCTCATGCTTGCCTATACCACCCCAGCAAGGGGTGAGGTTATACCGGCAAGGCGTGGGGTGGGCTGTTTATTTCGTGAATGGGTGTTTGGCGATACCTCCGTGAAAATAAGCAGAATGTTCCCTACGCTTTTTTATTTTAAATTCGTTCGAAGGGGGACAGGACGATGTAGCAGGTATGAAGATAAAATGTATTATCTGTATCGTATTTCTCGTTTTTTCGATGGCAGCAGGCGGTACGATACAAGCGCAGAACGAAGCGGCCGGGTATGTAATTTCTGTCGAAGGCGAAAAAGTTTATATCGATTTAGCGGCCGGGAAAGTAAAGCCGGGAGATAAGGTGGCCGTTTATTCAAAAGAGGGCTATTTCATTCACCCGGTTACTAAGAAACGATTAAAGAGAGAACCGTCGCAAGTTGCTTCGCTCGAAGTCGTAAAAGTGTATACCGACTATTCTCTGGCAAAGGCCGTTCCAGCACAAAGTCTGTCGAAGGTAGAAGTGGGAATGTCCGTTCAATGTAATGCGATGTCCCAGTCGAGTCATTCGGAATCGTCGAGCGATGTATATGGGCCCCCGGCTGCTAAGGAGAATCGCCCTTCTGTTTTATCGGTCGATCCAGTCAGGACGACAGACGAAAAGGTCTCGGTATTTGTGGCTCCGGCACAGGTGAACGATGTGGTCGGTGTGGGGTATTTCGGAACGTATGTGTCCGATTTGTTGATGGAGCAATTGATGTTTTGCGACAAGGTTCGGCTACTCGATCGTACGGTGATGGGAATGCAAATGGACGAGACCGATTTGACCGGGAGTTACATAGATCCCAATACCGCGATACAGCGGGGGAAAATAGCCGGGGCTCAATATGTAGTTCAGGTGACCATGCAGAAGCCCGATGTGGTCAATGTGAGAACGGGTATTCCTTTGGCGTCGATTATGGGGGCTTTTCAGGCCGGTTTCGGAAAAAATCTCGGAGCACAATACATGTCGAATGTGGAGGTGGCGACCTTGACAGCTTCGGTAAGTATTACCGCCCGGGTTGTCGATTTGCAGACCGGCGAGGTTTTGTTTATGAGTAGCGGGACGGGGAAAGCGAAAGGAAAGTCGCAGTTGTCGATGGAATACGGCGCATTGGGCGGCGCGCAGTTGAACGGCGGCGCCGATGGTTTCAAACAGACGGTTACCGGTCAGGCGATACAGAAAGCGTTCATCGGGATAGGTCGTAACCTGAACCAATATTTCAATGGAGATGCCAAGAGCCGGGTAATGGGTAGCGCCAGCGGATTCGGAAATTATGGCGATGAGATGAAAGCCAGAGGTTTTAGTTTATATATGGGAACGGAGAAGATTTCCAAAGACGATGCCCGTATGTTGTTTGCCGACCACTCTAACTTGTATTTTCGCTATAAATCTGCGAAGTCGATGAGTAATTGGGGCTGGGGTTTGATAGTGTTGGGGGCTATTGGTGCTGGTAGTGGAATTTTTGATGAGTATGGTGAATTTTTTTATATAGTGAGTCCGATTGGTGGCGGTATTATGTTGATAGGCGCAGGTTTGGAGATTGCATCTGCTATAAGCATAAAAAAAATAGCCCGAGACTATAATACTATGAGTAAGCAGAGCGACTATGCCTGCCGTTTGAGTTTGGTCGCTCCTGCTACCGGAGGCTTGGGTGTGCGATTGACATTTTGAAAAATATTTACAGCATAAATAAAACAGATATGAGAAAGAGAAATAAGTGTGGATTGTTTTTGTCGTTGTGTATGGCGGTCGCATGGACGACACAAGCACAAACATCGGCAGACGGTTATGTGATTGCGGTAGAGGGAGATGACGTATATATCGATTTGGCAGAAGGAAAAATTGCAAAGGGGGATATATTGGAGGTCTGTTCCAAACCCGGTTATTTCGTGCATCCGGTTACCAAGAAACGGATAAGGAAAGAGAGTAAACGAATTTCTTCGTTAATAGTGAAAGATGTTTTCGGAGATTATTCGACTGCCAAATCTGTTCCGTCACAGACATTGGAGTCCATACAGGTGGGCATGCCGTTGAAACGTATCGAAATGGCTGTGGATTCCTCGGCTAACGTGGGTCATATCGTTGCGATAGACGGTACAGATGTGTATATCGATTTGACGGAGGAGGAAATATGGCCGAATAGTAAGTTGGAGGTCTATTCCAAAGATAGCTATTTTGTTCACCCGGTGACCGGCAAACATATCCTCAGAGAAGGGGAGCAGGTTGCATCGCTCGAAGTTGTGGAAGCCGGTAGCGATTATACCCGACTCGATTGAGTGAACCATCTCTTTCCCCGTTGGAAGCCGGTATGGCGGTGAAACAGGGATTGGCAGTCATGTCGGAATCGCCAACAGAGGAACCTGTTCAGATGGCTTTGCCAACGCAAAGTATGGAAGCTGCTACGGCTGGGAATAATTCCTCCAATTCTTTTTCGGGAACAGATTCGAATATTCTTTCGGGTGAAGAGATACAGGCAAAAGGTTTAAGTCTGTATAGGGGAGCGCAAAAACTGACGAAAGAAGAGATAAAAGCCATTCGGATTGTACCTCTATATGATATATATAGCAAAGTAAGAAAACAGAATGCATGGGCATGGGTAGCTATTGGTTTTGGTTCTGTGGCGGTATGCAGTGGGGTTATTTCTTTGTCTACTGAAAGTGCTTCTGGGGCGATCGCTATCCCAACAATAATAGGAGCCGGAGCTGTTGTCGGTGGAGCTATATTGGTATCGCATGCCCGAAAGCAAATGAAGAATGCTGCCGCTCTTTATAATAATATGAGAAGCGGGCGTATGCAACAGACCACTTCGTATGAATTGAGTATGGTTGTTCCCGAAACCGGTGGATTGGGATTGAGGTTGAGTTTTTAACATGGGGAAAATAAGAAAGAGCCGGTACATCACGTATCGGCCCTTTCATCTCTGATATAAATTGGTAGATATTATTATAGATATCCTTTAATGATACCCCGTTTCGAATTGCGGACGAATAATACGATTTCGTCCCGTTCTTTGGTTGCGGGCAACTCTGCCTCGATACGTTCTATCGCGTCGCTGTTATTCATGTCGGACAGATATAAGTAACGATAGATTTCTTGGATATTGCAAATGGTTTCGTTGCTGAAATTGCGCCGACGGAGCCCGATGGAGTTTATTCCGGCGTAGGATATGGGATTGCGGCCGGCTTTGATGTAGGGCGGTATATCTTTGTTGATGAGAGAACCTCCTTGTACCATCACATGTGCGCCGATGTGGCTGAACTGATGAATGAGGCTCCCGCCGCCAATCACAGCGTAGTTGTCGATAATTACTTCTCCGGCCACTTGCGTAGCGTTGGATATAATGACGTTATCTCCGACAATACAGTCGTGGGCGATGTGTGAGTAAGCCATAATCAAACAGTTGCTTCCCACTATGGTTTTTCCTTTGGCTGCGGTTCCCCGGTTTACGGTGACACATTCGCGCAGTGTCGTATTGTCGCCTATTTCCACGGTCGTATCTTCTCCTTGAAATTTCAAGTCCTGAGGAATCGCCGAGATAACCGCTCCCGGGAATATTTTGCAGTTTTTGCCAATACGCGCACCTTCCAGAATAGTAACGTTGGAACCTATTTGTGTCCCTTCGCCGATGATTACATTTTTATCTATGGTTACGAATGGTTCGATTACTACGTTATTCGCAATCTTTGCGTCGGGATGAACGTATGCTAACGGTTGTTTCATTTATTTGTTTTTTAGATTTATTTATTCTTGATAATCTGTGCCATGAATTCGGCCTCGGTGACAATGCGCTCGCCGACAAAAGCATATCCTTTCATGTAGGCGCATCCCCGACGCACTTCGGTCATCAGTGATAAGTGGAATATGACGGTATCTCCCGGTACGACTTTCTGGCGGAATTTGACATTGTCTATTTTCATGAAGTAGGTCGAATAGCGTTCCGGTTCGTCGACGGTGCTTAATACCAGCAAACCTCCGGTTTGAGCCATAGCTTCGACCAAAAGAACACCCGGCATAACGGGTTCGGCAGGGAAATGCCCTTGAAAGAAAGGTTCGTTACCCGAAACGTTCTTTACACCCACGATGTGGCGTGTCCCCATTTCGATAATTTTATCGACCAATAGGAAGGGATAGCGGTGGGGGAGCAACTGACGGATACGATTGACGTCCATAAGCGGCTCTTTATTGGGATTGTAGGCGGGGCATTGAATGTCTTGGCGACGGACTTCTTTGCGAATGAGCCGAGCGAATTGATTGTTGATTTTATGCCCGGGTCGAGTGGCGATGATACGACCTTTTATGGGTTTACCAACCAGTGCTATATCCCCTAAAATGTCGAGGAGTTTATGACGGGCCGGTTCGTTCTCGAATTCGAGCGGTTTGTTGTTGATGTACCCCAATTCATCGACGTGTTTGTGAGGAACGTTTAAAAGGTCGGCAAGCCTGTCGAGTTCGGTTTGTGAGGTTTTTTGATCGTAGATAACGATAGCATTGTCCAAATCTCCTCCTTTGATGAGATTATTTTTTACCAGCGGTTCTACTTCTCGTACGAAAACGAATGTGCGAGCCCCGGCAATTTCTTTTTTGAAATCGTGCAAATCGTCGAGACTGGCGAATTGATTGTTCAAGATAGGAGAGTCGAATGAGATGAGCGTGTTGATACTAAACTCATCGTCTGGTAATACTACGATTGAAGAACCGGTTTCTTCGTCGTGGATTTCGATTTTTGATTTGATAAGATAATATTCCCGTTCGGCATTTTGTTCTTCGAGTCCACAGCGCTCTATTTCTTCGGCGTAAACAGCGGCACTGCCATCGAGAATGGGCATTTCGGGTGCATTTACCTGAATGAGACAGTTGTCTATTTCTGCTGCATACAAAGCAGCCATCGCATGCTCGATCGTGCTTATTCTTACATCTCCGTCGGCTATGACCGTTCCTCTGCTTGTTTCTACTACGTTTTCGGCTAATGCCTCGATGACGGGTTGTCCTTCGAGGTCAACGCGTTGTATTTTGTATCCGTGATTCTCGGGGGCCGGTAGGAACGTGGCCGTAATATTCAATCCGGTATGTAATCCTTTACCGCTGACCGAAAAGCTGTTTTTTAGAGTCTTTTGTTTCATCGATATTATAGTTTATTATTTTTCAATTGTTCTTTTAATGCTTCTATCTCCTTTTCGAGAGCTTTCACCGTACGGGTAAGTTCGGGAAGCCGTTTTACGTAAACGACTTGTCTGGCAAATTCTTTGGAAGGAACAGCAGGGTATCCCATGATTACAGCGTCGTTCTCGACATGATTGGGTATACCCGATTGGGCTCCGACTTGAATTCGGTCTCCCAGTTTGATATGCCCGGCGACTCCTACTTGACCGCCTATCATAGCGTGGCTGCCGACTTTTGCCGAACCGGCAATTCCCGCTTGGGCCGCAATAACCGTGTGTTCTCCTACTTCGACGTTATGTGCGATTTGTATCAGGTTGTCGAGTTTCACACCTTTTTTGATAATCGTAGAACCCATTGTAGCTCGGTCTATTGTTGTATTGGCTCCGACCTCGACGTTGTCTTCGAGTACGACGTTTCCTATTTGAGCGATTTTCGCATATTCCCCGTTGGCTTGGGGAGCGAATCCGAATCCGTCAGCTCCGATAACGGTTCCCGCATGCAGAATACAATTGTTGCCGATGACACAGCTGTGATAGATTTTTACTCCTGCAAAAATGGTAACGTTATCGCCGATAACTACATCATTCCCGATATAGGTCTGAGGATAGATTTTTACGTTTTTACCTATTTTTACTCGCTCTCCGATATAGGCGAACGCTCCTAAATAGATATCGTCGGGGAGTGTGACCGACGAGGAGACATAGTTGGGTTGTTCAATACCACGTTTGGCGATAGTCGCTTCATTTACCAAATTGAGAAGCATAGCTAAACAGGCATATGGGTCATCGACTTTGATAAGAGTGGCTTCGATAGGATGCTCCGGCTCAAAGTCTTTATGTACCAGAACTATGCTGGCGTGGGTTTGGTATATATAGTGCGTGTATTTGGGATTGGCAAGGAAAGAGAGAGTACCGGGTGTTCCTTCTTCAATTTTAGACAGGTTATTGACTTCTACCGAGGGATTTCCAACCAACTCTCCGTGCAGGAATTCTGCTATTTGTCGTGCTGAGAATTTCATATTGTTCTCTGTCTTTTGAGTTTACAATCGGCAAATTTCGCAATTTTTTTCAAATTCTTGGTAATAAGAAGTAGATTTTATTATAAAAGGATTGCTCCTTGCGATTTCATCTCATTTTATAAATCTGATTTTTAATGGTATAAAAATTTTCTGTTCGCGAAGCTAAGATTTATTCTTAAAAAAGAAGGTGATAAAAAGTTTGCATCTGTAAGAAAAATTCGTTTCCATAGATACTTTTTTAAGTGAAAAATGATTTCCTTTCGGATATTTATGTTATCTTTGCAACCTGCATTTTCAAGGTATATCGTGACTAGAAATAGTGCAGATAGTTTATAACAAATACACATTCAGCATAAACTATGAAATTGATGCAAGAAAAACTGTCGAAGTATGATGCTCCGCAGAAGGCCAAAGCCCTTGGTGTTTATCCTTATTTTCGTAAAATAGAAAGCGATCAGGACACCGAGGTCTTAATCAACGGCAAAAAAGTTTTAATGTTCGGTTCGAACAGTTATTTAGGTCTTACCAATCACCCAAAAATTAAAGAGGCTGCTATTGCCGCTATCCGTAAATATGGTACGGGTTGTGCCGGTTCCCGATTCTTGAATGGAACATTGGACATTCATGAGGAGTTGGAACATCGGTTGGCTAAGTTCGTAGGGAAAGAAGAAGCCATTATTTATTCAACTGGATTTCAAGTCAATTTGGGGGTAGTCTCTTGTGTTACTGGACGCGGAGACTATATTTTATGGGACGAACTCGATCATGCTTCGATAATCGAAGGTCGTCGTTTGTCTTTCTCTACTCCGGTGAAATATCGCCATAACGATATGCAATCGTTGGAGGACCAGTTGCGTAATTGCAATCCTGATAAGGTGAAATTGATAGTGACCGATGGCGTGTTTTCTATGGAAGGCGATGTAGCCAATCTTCCTGAAATCGTACGTCTGGCTAAGCAGTATAATGCAGCAGTGATGGTCGATGAAGCACATGGTATAGGTGTTTTCGGACGAGACGGACGTGGAACATGCGACCATTTTGGTGTGACCGATGATGTGGATCTCATTATGGGTACGTTCAGTAAATCATTTGCTTCGTTGGGCGGTTTTATCGCTACGGATAAGGTAACGGCAAATTATTTACGTCATAACTCTCGTTCCTATATTTTCAGTGCAAGTATTACACCGGCTTCGACTGCGGCGGTGGGTGCTGCTTTGGATATTATGGAGAGTGAACCGGAACGTATAGCCAACTTGTGGGACGTGACGAATTATGCTTTGGAAGGATTCAGACGTATAGGTTGTGAGATAGGGAATACATGTACACCTATTATTCCGTTGTTTATTCGTGATAATGAGAAAACATTCCGGGTAACTCGCGATTTGTTTGATGAGGGTATTTTTGTTAATCCGGTTGTTTCTCCGGCTGTTGCGCCTAAGGATACGTTGATAAGATTTTCTCTGATGGCTACGCATACACGAGCACAAGTAGATGTGGCTCTTGAAAAAATCGAAAAGTGTTTCAAACACTTGGATATTATCAAATAAGTATATAAGTATAGTTTGTTTTTAATACCGTTGGAGAGTTCCTCTCCAACGGTATTTTTTTAGGCAGTAGAGTTTTATTTGAGTTATTTAAAAAACTTACCCACCTTATTTCAATAAGGTGGGTAAGTTAAAATCGGTTGAGACTAACGTATTAGTCATCTATGTCGATTAGGTTGAAATTTAAATCGAATGTAAGCTCTAATCGATTCGTAAGTTTCACTTCATAATCTCTTTTGTCCCTATCGATTTGTACAATTTGTGTATCTGGATAGTTTTGAGATACATAGCTTGCAATTTGTGCAGGAATGATAGCTGTTGGCACTGTCGAATATTTACATTCAACTTCTTTCCATTCACCATCTTTCAAAAATTCGACTTTGGAACCATTGGTGAAAACAACTTCATAACGGGTTTCCAGAAAATCCCGTTCGAGTTTTGCCAAAGCGACTTTCTCTTTCGGGAAATGTGTCTTGATGAACAGCTGTGCTTTTTGAGGTAATTGGGTAACAGCAATGGGTTTGTCGTTATCGGCGCAAGCCGTAGAAATACCAAGAGCCATTAGAATTGTTGTAAGAATCATTAGCTTTTTCATAACATTCAAAAATTATTAGTTAGACATTGTTTTAATTTGATGATACAAAGATTAGGAGCAATTTTGAAATGAATTTGAAATTCTGGGATATTATTTGAAAAAAATCGTTTTTTTAGTTTATGGCCAAGTAATGGAGAAATAGTGCTTCGACTCTTTGAACTGATATTCTATATGCAGATTGTAATATCGACAAACCGCTTTTACCAGGGCCAAGCCTAATCCGGTAGAACCTTCTTTTTTGCTTCCCTGATAAAATCTTTCGAATATGTGTTCGGTGTCCAAAGGCGTTGTTCCATCATTGGCAATTGTCAGGGTGCGATTGATAAGAGTGATTTCGATATTGCTGTCTTGTGTTGTATGTACATATGCATTTTTAAGTAAATTGGTAATTAATGTAGAGGCCAAAGACTCATTCATTAAAACAATGAATGTTTCAGGAATGTTTATTGTATAGGAAATATTTCGTGATGAGTATATTTCGTTGTATAGAGAGATTTGTTCTTTAATTATAAAAGCTAAATCTACATTTGTGCTCTCGGGGAATTGTCCGTTTTCAATTTTTGTAAGTAGTAGTAACGTTTTATTGAGTCGAACTATATGCCCCAATGTTCTTTGCATCTTAAATAGCTCTTCTATTTGTGTTTCATTGAGTTCTGTGTTATCGAGCAGCCATTCGAGACGATTCCCTAAAATGGCTAAGGGAGTTTGTAGTTCATGAGAGGCATTCCCTATAAATTGTTTTTGTTGCTCGAAAAGTTCTTCCGAACGATTTGCCGCTTCTTGTGCCGCGACATTGAGCTTGTGAAATTCAGAAATATTCGTATCGTTGGGTACTGGTGCATTGCGTCTGCCCGGTATGTAATTGTCGAGCCAGTGTAACAGTGCATACAGCGGGCGCATGTTGCGGTGGAAAATCCATATTGTCGATCCTATTATCGTTATGAGAAGTACGAAGTAGAGGAGTATGATCCAAAATAAAATAGTCCTGACCAAATCGTCTTTTTCGAAAGTCGGTATGGCGACTTTCAGTTCATAGTAATTATCATCATTATCTAAGAAAATGGTGGAGAGGATGCGTGCTGGTTCTGTCTCTTCTTTTTCTGGAATGTAGACTTCGGCATCGTAATATTCGATATGGGGTTTTGATGAAGCATAGGCTTCGTCAATGGGAGTTATGGAATAACTATTATTAGATCCACTATTTAAGGAAGGCAATTCTCTGCCGGCAAGCATGCGTATAATTATCAATTCGGAATAATCTTCCAGCGTATCATCGGCTTCGTCGTTGATTTCTTCTACCATCATAAAATAGAAGAGAGTTGCCCAAAGCGCCATGAGCGGAATCAAAATTAAAGATAAACGTAAAGCTATACGGTATATGAGTTTCATGAGACGGTGATTTTATTCGATTGGCGGAACGAGTTTGTACCCAAATCCATATATGGCTTTTATTTCTATGTTGGCTCCTGCATCAATAAGTTTGCGACGTAAATTTTTCATTTGAGCATATACAAAATGAAAATTGTCTGCTTGGTCGGCATGGTCTCCCCATACGGCTTCGGCAAGGACCGATTTATCTACTAAGTGATTGGGGCGTTGCATGAAATAGAATAGAATGTCGAATTCTTTTTTTAATAAGGATAACTCTTTGTTATTGACCAACACCCGGGAGCTCTCGGGTTCAAGGGATACATTCCCTAAAATCAATGCCATTTCTCCACCGCTTTTTCCTCGCCGTAACACACTTTTTATACGGGCTAGGAGTTCGGCGGTATGAAATGGTTTAGGGAGGTAGTCATCGGCTCCCATATCCAATCCGAGAATTTTGTCATCAAGGGAATCACGAGCGGATATGATAATGATGTTTTCTCTTTTTCGTAACTCTTTCAGGTGTTTTAGTAGTTGTAGCCCATTCCCGTCGGGCAACATGATATCGAGTAAAATACAGTCGTAACTGTAAGCTGCGATTTTAGCATCTGCTTCGGAGTAAGTGCTGGCAGTTTCGACTACATAGCGCTCCTGTACTAGTGCTCGTTGCATAATTTCCCGCAAGGAGGGTTCGTCTTCTATGATAAGTATTTTCATGTATCAAATTTATATGTTCAATTTTGTAGAGAATTTAAAATGATGAAAAATTGTATTGGGGAAAAGGGGAATAAAGTAAGTAGTCTTGATTATTTTATTTCCTTTTTGGAATAAATAAAAAGGAATCTACATAAAATGTAGATTCCCCATATGAGAGCAAGAAGTAAATTATTCTGTTACTTCTTCGAATGCGTCTTTCCCAAGTCCGCAAACTGGACATACCCAATCATCTGGAATATCTTCAAATGGAGTACCCGGAGCTATACCTCCATCAGGATCACCTACTGCTGGGTCATAAACCCATTCACAAGCTGTGCAAATGTACTTTTTCATACAAAATTTTTTTAATAAAACATATTTGGGGTATAAATCAGAAATGTACTAATTCTACCAAAAGTAAAAATAGGTATAATTCGTTTAGAAACCAAATTATCCAGAGTTTCTTTTTATAACCATCTCAATTTCCTAACAAAAGAAGAATACTTTTGTTTTGTATCGAGGGGAGGATATTGTTCAAACCAATCCGTGCAAGGTCTATTTTTTATAGATTCGCGATACCTGTCAAATCTTGAAATAGCTGTCTTTTGTTGAAAAAGAAAAACCTCAAAAGATTACGTATTAAGCTTTTGAGGTTTTATTCCTTGTTGTAGCGATTCCGGGAATCGAACCCGAGTCTCAACCGTGAGAGGGTTGCGTGCTAGGCCACTACACTAAACCGCCATTCACTTTTCGAAAAGTGATGCAAATATAACCGATTTGTTTTTATTGAACAAACTTTCGGTATGAAATTTTTTCAGTGTCTCGAATAAGATTGTTATTGTTTTGAAAATGAATGTCTAAATTATTTTTTCTAACTCCTTGATGTTTTTAGCTATTTCTTCTTCTGGTAAATTGTAGTTCAGAAGGTCTCCTGCTAAATATTGGTCATGGGCAGCCATATCGATGAGCCCGTGGCCGGATAGATTGAAGAGGATGCATTTTTCTTTTCCCTCTTCTTTTGCTCTTAATGCTTCTTGTATAGTGGCGGCTATTGCATGAGAAGATTCCGGGGCAGGGATAATTCCTTCGCATTGAGCGAATAATGTAGCTGCTTTGAATGTATCGAGTTGTTCTATGTCCACGGCTTCCAAGAGGCCATCTTTTTTCAGTTGGCTGACGATCGTTCCTGCTCCGTGGTAACGTAGTCCACCTGCATGTATATTGGCCGGGGAGAAGTTATGTCCCAAAGTGTACATGGGCAGTAGAGGTGTATAGCCCGCTTCATCTCCAAAATCGTATTGAAAAATTCCTTTGGTCAATTTGGGACAGGACGCAGGTTCGGCTGCGATTAACCGAATGTCTTTTCCCTCTTTTAATTTATGGCGTAAAAATGGGAATGAAATTCCCGAGAAGTTGGACCCGCCTCCGAAGCAAGCGATGACAATATCGGGGTATTCGCCGGCCATTTCCATTTGTTTTTCAGCTTCTAGCCCGATTACTGTTTGATGTAAAGATACGTGATTGAGTACACTACCTAAAGTATATTTACAGTTGGGGGTACTCATTGCCAATTCTATCGCTTCAGATATTGCCGTACCTAAACTTCCTTGATAATTGGGGTGATCGGTTAATATTTTACGTCCTGCTTTGGTCGACATACTGGGTGAAGCAATAACTTGTGCGCCGAATGTTTGCATAATAGAACGTCGATAGGGCTTTTGATGGAAGCTCACTTTAACCATGTAGACTGCAAGTTCCAATCCGAATGCTTTTGCGGCTAAAGAGAGTGCAGCCCCCCATTGTCCGGCTCCGGTTTCGGTTGTGATGTTGGTTATACCTTGTTTTTTACAATAGTAGGCTTGTGGTATGGCCGAATTTAATTTGTGAGAACCAACAGGGCTTACACTTTCGTTCTTGAAATAGATGTGTGCAGGAGTATCCAATGCTTTTTCGAGCCCCAAAGCTCTGACAAGAGGAGTAGGACGCCATATTTTGTACATATCGCGTACTTCTTCGGGGATTTCTATCCATGCGTCGGAAGTGTTTAATTCTTGTTTACAGAGTTCTTCTGCAAAAATCGGATAGAGGTCTTCTACGGCTAGGGGAGATTTGGTTGCCGGATTTAATGGACTCATTGGCTTGTTGGGCATGTCTGCAATGACATTATACCATGCTTGTGGTATGTCTTTTTCTGCAAGGATAAATTTTTTTGTAGCCATTTTACTCCTTTGGTTTTTGTGATTTATAAAGTAAAAATAAAGTTTTTACATCTAATTGAAAAGCAAATATATGAATTTTTTATTAAATGTATAGAAAAACTATGATTTTTTTGTCTATATGAATTTATCTTTGAATTTTTAAATGCAAAAAGAGACGCTGCTCACGCAGCATCTCTTTTTTAGAATTCATCACATTATGCTTATTTTAAAGTGCTAGATAGAGTTACGCTCACGCGCGACTATGCGAATTATAGATATCTTGATTCAACAACCGACCAATCGACGATTTTCCAGAGGTTGTGCAATTGCTCTGCTCGTCTGTTGCGATAGTCGATATAGTAGGCGTGTTCCCATACGTCGAACGTTAACAAAGGAGTAAGTCCTTTGGTTAAAGGAGTGCCTGCATTATTTTCTTTACTGATAACCAGATTTCCGTCTTTATCTTTGGATAACCAGATCCAACCAGATCCAAATAGAGTAGTCCCTGCTTGTTCAAATTCTTTTTGGAAGTTTTCGAAATTTCCCCACTTCTTATTTATAGCTTCTGCCAACTTCCCTTGTGGACTTTTTTTTCCATTCGGGGAGAATGTGAAGAAATAAAATATGTGGTTCCATGTTTGGGAGGCATTATTAAATAGAGCTCCGTCGGCTTCTTTGATGATTTCTTCGAGAGGCTTGTCTGCGAAGGGTGTTCCTTCGATAAGTTTATTTAGGTTATCGATATAAGTTTGTTCATGTTTACCGTAATGGTATTCTATCGTTTCCTGACTGATTACAGGGGCTAAATCATTAATACCATAAGGTAATGGAGGCAATTCGTAAATCATAATTATTTATTTTTCTTTGTTACTTATATAACAATCGCCGGACTAAAAAAGTTTCGTATATCTAAGTATTTTTTTCTGTTACTTGGAGTATACACATTTTTATAATGTCCGATTCATTCTCTAATTACTTGATTTCATTATTTCTCGGGTTTACTCGATGGCTTGGCTATCGATTCACGCATGGCAGTGTCTGCCTCGACATTTTTCATTTTATAATAATCCATGATTCCGAGATTTCCCGAACGGAAGGCTTCCGCCATAGCTCTGGGAACTTCGGCTTCGGCTTCGATTACTTTTGCTCTTGCCTCTTGTGCTTTGGCTTTCATTTCTTGTTCGAGAGCGATAGCCATGGCCCGACGTTCTTCTGCTTTTGCTTGTGCGATGTTTTTATCGGCTTGTGCCTGATCCATTTGTAAGGTGGCTCCAATGTTTTTACCGATGTCGATATCGGCTATATCAATGGAGAGGATTTCAAATGCAGTTCCTGAATCAAGCCCCTTTTTCAATACTAGTTTGGATATGGAATCCGGGTTTTCAAGAACTTGTTTGTGGGACTCGGACGAGCCGATGGACGACACGATACCTTCTCCTACACGAGCCAATATGGTATCTTCACCTGCACCGCCGACTAGTTGACGAATATTTGCCCGTACTGTTACACGAGCTTTGGCTATTAACTGTATACCGTCTTTGGCCACGGCTGTAACCGGCGGTGTGTCGATAACTTTCGGGTTGACAGACATTTGCACGGCTTCGAATACATCGCGTCCGGCTAAGTCAATAGCGGTAGCCATTTGGAAGCCTAAATCTATATTAGCTTTCGAAGCGGATACGAGTGCGTGTACGACGCGTTCTACATGGCCTCCGGCCAGATAGTGGGCTTCTAATTCATCACGCGTGATTGTTTTAAGTCCGGCTTTGTGGGCTTCAATCATAGCTCGAACAATGACTTGTGGCGGTACTTTTCTGATTCTCATCAAGAATAATTGGATAAGAGAGATTCTTACCCCCGATACTCGTGCCGAAATCCATAAAAGGAAAGGTACGAAGTAAAAGAATACAGCGAGTATGGCAATAATGCCAATTAGAAGAAATACGCTTAATCCTACCATAATTTTATTTTTGTTTAGAAGTGTTTATATTATTCCCTGTTTTTTCATTTTCTGTTTCTTTGCAAACAATGACTACCGTGGGTTCTATGCGGATTATTTTTACAGGTGTATCTTCATCAATCAGCTCATTATCTGCGCGGGCTTCGATGGTGTGGATTCCCACGATGATTTTTCCCATAGGGTTTAGTCTACTTAGTGTTACTCCCATGTCGCCGACTTTAATATCAGGGGTTATCGGGGAGGGTACTACCGAGCTTATTTCGGTATGCAGAGACATTTTGTCCAAGCTTCGGGATCGCATAAATCCTATGATGACAGCAATAGTAGTGACGGCTGCAATGAATAATGTTATTACAGCCCCATTTGTTCCGAAGGCCGAATAGGCATAGTAAATTCCACCTCCATAAAATAAGACCGAACATATACCTGCGATGGTAATTCCGGGAAGAAAGAATATTTCCAGTACCGCCAGAACTAGCGCTAATATTATTAGTAGTGTAACAGCTAATATATCAAACATATTTCTTAGATTTAGGTTCTATCTATATTTCTTTTGCAAATTATCGAGTTCTATCTTTCGAGCCTGATTTTCGTAATTTTCCGGTTGAGGATAGAGTGTGAGCAGTTGCGATTCCAAATTTTGAATTTCGGACGATAGTCTTTTTAAAGTTGTGCCTTTCGATTTAGCATATTGAGATCGCAGTTCCGAGAGCTTAGTTTCTATTTGAATGATATTCTTACGTAATTCTTTGGACTTTACATATAGATTGCGAGCTTCAAGACTGACGAATTGGTCCAGTTTAGTATAATGGATTCCGTTACAAATTGCAAAGATGAAATCGGGGCGAGTCTCTTTTTTTGGTTCCTTAATATTGTCCAATTGTTGCAATAAATCGGTATAATCTGCATTTTCCGGCCAAGACTCTCGAATAGATCGAATCAGAGCTAGCGATTTGATATCGGTTTTGATTTCATCGATGTTATATGTTTGTTTGCTCTCATTCGGGATAAATAGATAGATTGTCACTTTTCCGGGAATTTGTTCTCTATCCGATACAAACCAACCGATGTTTAACATCTCGTCTATTGCCATCATGTAATCGTTGTATATCGAATTGAAGGGCATACCTACGTTTTCGGGTTTCAAGTAGGTGTTATTTTCGAGATTTAAACGGGTGATAAATATGTCGTATCCTCCGATCGAACCTTCTCCATTTGAGGCAAAGTAGAGTGTAACTCCGTCGTTGAGAAAAAATGGATAGGCTTCATCTTGTTCTGTATTGACACCATTGGGTAACGGTATGATGTCACTCCATTTCCCTTCTATCAGTTTATTTTTTGTACATAATTCATATCCTTTACCTTCAAGGGGATATCCGAAAAATACATTGTCTCCGCGCTGGGGAATATAGCCGATCGTGTTTTCGGGAATATCTATACCTAGTGTTTCATTCGTTCCTATCCGTCCAGATTCGGGGGCCATTTTGAAATACTTGAAGAACGAGTCAGCATCAACTATCAAACTATCTATGATTTGTACCCGTTCGACATATTGCAACATTAATTTCGCTCTACGTGCACGAGCTATGGCTTTGCCGATAGAATCGGGTATTTGTTTTTTCGCTTTGGACAATGCAGCTGTATATTCTTCATAACTGCTTATGGCATCTTCAAAGCGGTATTGAGCCATATACATGTCTGCTAAATAGTGAGGCGATTCGAGAACTTTACGTTTAGCCCCTATTTTCAGATATTTTTCAGCTTCGTTATATTTTTTCTCGTGAAAAAGGCATACTCCATACCAATGGTTCAACGATCCATCATTGGGGCGGCGTTTCAGTTGTGCCTTGAATACAGGAGCGGCTTCTTTGTATTTACCGGCCTTGTACAACTCTCGTGCTTCGTCAAGCGTCAGTGCACTCGATGAGAAGATTGTCGAGAAGACAATTAGGACTGCAAATGAATATTTTAGAATTTGTCTGAACATTTTCATGTTTGAAAAATTGTACTCAAATATACAATTATTTTTTATTCTGAATGTTGAGAGCGAGAAAATTTTTTAAGAAGTATTCTAAATCGTCATTCGATTTGAACGAATTGTATGGTAAAATGAAAAAAATATAGTTTGATAAGTGGAAGATAATGTCTGTCGAGGTATAACGTATACGGGTAATTCGTTCCCATACTATGGATTCTGTTCGTCCATCGTCGAAAGTACAAGAAAGGCCGTTTTTGTTTATTTCGACTGTTTTTGAAAGTATGGACATACGGCAATCGGGGTGTAGAGCATAAGCGAACCACAGGTAAGAGATGATCATAGGAAATACCAAAAATAAAATGATAAGTCCTACATAAATAAATAGAGGGTTTTGAATGGATAGCCCCACGAGAAGGAGGAAAAAAGATAGAAGCCACCCCCAATTATTATGTAACCAGATTTTCAGCAGTCTGTTAAAATAGTATTGAGGAGATAACTGGTATGAAAAAGTTTCAATATGGGTTCTATTCATACAATGTTTTACTATATACTTTTACAAAGATAATATAATTGATGACAAAATCAAATTTTTGATTTTACCGAAGTATAGCCTATTTTTTATATTATGTGAATATAGAGATAATATATCGAGGGGAAATAATTTTTGAAGGGGACTTTTATTGTACAGCTTTTGATAAATTTGACCTATGAAATTTATTCTATTTACTGCTATTTCGTGTAACTTTGCACTCCAAAATAAGACGCAATGCAAGGATTATATTCGATAGGATTACTTATTGTTTCTAATGTGTTTATGACACTGGCTTGGTATGGGCATTTGAAATTGCAAGAAATGAAGGTTATCAATAATTGGCCGCTTTATGGTGTGATATTGCTTAGTTGGGGTATAGCATTGTTCGAATATTGTTGCCAAGTACCAGCTAATCGATTGGGATTTAGAGAGAATGGAGGACCGTTTAGTCTTATGCAATTAAAGGTAATACAAGAAGTAATAACCTTAATCATATTCACTTTATTTTCGGTCGTAGTTTTTAAAGGAGAGTCGTTGCATTGGAACCATATTGCGGCGTTCGGCTGCCTTGTTCTTGCCGTTTATTTCGTATTTATGAAATAAGCGATAATCGTATCGATTTAATGACTAGGTGTAATATAGGGTAGAGCTTTCCCGAAAGGTCGATTTTGTCCCGACCGATTATTTTGGAACAGATAAGTGCAGTAGAATCGAATGACTTTTATATTGTGTTCGTATCTATCCGATGGATATTCTTATTCTACAACTTGTTGTCCTAATTCTCGGCCTTGTGACGGGGAATATTTCGATTCCGTCATTACTTAGTCCTATAAATGAGGTTATTTCATTCTTCTCATTTTTAACAATGTACAATTCTACTTGTGAAGAAGATGTAAATAAAGACACTGGCGAGGTATAGTGTTATCAGAGTTAAACACATTGAGCCCGTCTACTGTATTTTAAAGGGCAAAATAACTAAATCGATTCAATATGCTTATTCCAAGCCAGCACAAACGGATCCAATTTAGGAACCTCTTTGGTAGCAATCCTGGCATTCTCACGTCCTACATCAAAGTTATGCTGGTATTTAAAAGTCGTTTCAGGCTTGGGTGTATCCTTTGAAGAACTTAAGTCTAAGTCTTATTTCTGAGTTTTAGTTATTGTAACATTAAGATCTTCACTTAGCCGAGTTTTATCTTGAGCAGAGCACTTGATAATGGAATCACGGCCCAAGAAATTATAGAATTTTAAGCCATTAAGTATCTTTTGTGACTAAAATCTATAATTTTAGAATACAATATCTTTTTACAAACTTATACAAAGACTCATCTTATTTTCAAACACTTCTTATCGCAACCTTGATAACTCCGTCCTCTCTATTTTCAAAGATACGGTAAGCTTTCTCAATTTCATTCAATGAAAAACGGTGAGTAATGAGCGGCGCGGTATCTATACGGCCCGATTCTATCAAGCGAAGTATCTCTGCACAATTACAACCGTCCACCCCTCCGGTTTTAAAGATAAGATTTTTTCCATACATATCGGGTAAGGGCAAAATTTGAGGTTTATCGTAAAGTGCCACGATCGTTACAATAGCATTGGGACGAGCACATTTCCAAGCCAAACGGAAAGTATTCTCGCTTCCCGCCACTTCCAAAACCACATCAGCACCGCCATGATCGCTATTTTTACGAACAAACTCCTCGCAATGTTCAGGAGTAGTTACCAATATGTCGGGATAATGTTCTTGCAAAAACTGTATTCTTTCCGGGGACTGCTCACAAACAATAATACGCCGGGGATTCTTTAACAAAGCGCACAATAAGGTACAAATGCCGGTAGGACCGGCTCCAATAATCAGAATCGTATCCTCCGATGTAATTTCCGAAATACGTACGGACCAAAAACCGGTTGCCAAAATATCGCCTACAAACAAAGCTTGTTCGTCGCTTACCGTATCTGGAATACGATTCAAACCTTGATCGGCATAGGGCACTCGAACATATTCGGCTTGACCGCCATCGATACGACACCCCAAAGCCCAACCGCCATTGGGATCCATACAATTATTGACACACCCACGACGACAGAAGAAACATTCGCCACAAAAAGTTTCGACATTTACAGTAACCCTATCTCCCGGCTTAATACCTATAACATCTTCTCCCACATCTTCTACGACACCCACCATCTCGTGCCCGACCGTTACTCCCGGTACGGCACGCGGCACGCTACCATGTTTGATATGGAGATCGCTGGTACAAATACTTCCAAGAGTCACCATCACAATCGCATCGCGCGAATCTTTCAACCCGGGTTTCGGCTTTTCTTGCAATTCAAACTTACCGGGTTTAACGTATGTATATGCCAACATAATATTATCCTTATCATTTTTCAAAACTTCTCTTACAAAGATAGGCGAAACGGATTTCAGAAGCAAGTATTCTTTGTTAAACAGTGTCACTACGAATCAAATAGCAATCTACCGGTGTACTCTATGGCAACTATCAGCTATGTAAAAAGAGTATGATATCAATTAAAAAATATTTACTTCATACAAATACAAACAGCTTTCACAACTTTCTTGTTATTTTTGTATGACTAAAAGAGTGTTAATATGAAAAACCGAACAAAAAAATTGTTTAAGATTACGGGTATTACACTGGGAGCGTTGATAGTCTTTCTCTCGGCAGTAATCGCTTTCTCCATAAATTTTATATTTACGCCTGAAAAATTGACCCCCATCGTATTAAACGTAGCCAATCAAAACATAAATGCCAAGCTCGATATGAATAGCGTAGAGCTGACCTTTTTTTCAACTTTTCCCCGTTTTGGAATAAAATTGGAAAATGGCACATTGGTATCAAAGGCTATCCGTGATTCTTTATGGCAACGTACCGACACATTAGCCTCTTTTCGAAAAGCCATTGCCGTAATCAATCTCGTCGATTATTTGCAACAAAAAAAGATCAGTATCAACCGATTATCATTGGATAGTACAAACATATACGCCTTTAAAGGAAAAGATGGAATCGCCAACTGGAATATATTGATCGCCGACACGACAAATACACCCGATACAACAACCGCTACTTCGCCAGTTATTAACGAAATAGACATCAAGCACGTTTCGCTACATCATACCACGGTCACTTTTGACGATCGGGAAACGAATGTCTTCGCCAATCTATGGGATGCAAATCTTAAATTAAAAGCAAATTTAAAGAAAGAACAGTCTACGTTAACGTTGGATTTCAACAACAAAAACATTCTGTTCTGGCAAAATGGTGAATTACTGGCTCATCGTATCGCCACCCACCTACAAACCGCCATCGAGCTAAATCGTTCGAAACGGGCTCTTTCCTTGCACGATGCTATGATGGAGATTAACGGCATAAAATTAGACATACACGGTTCTATCTGTAAAGACACGACCGCACAAGCGTTAGATATCGATCTGCAATACGGGCTACATGCTCCTTCGTTGGAAACAGTCCTTCACATGATTCCCGAAAGTATTCTCAAAAAAGAAAAAGTTTCGGCCAAAGGCGACGTTACAGTTAATGGCAATCTAAAAGGTCTATATGGAAAAGGGAAAATGCCATTAGCTACATTAAAAATAGAAATAAACGATGCATCCGCCCAATATGCCCAATTGCCCTATGGAATAGATGAACTTAAAGCCAACTTTTTCGGACAGATAGACTTAATGCGACAATCGCCATCTTATCTCGATCTTAAAATATTTCACTTCAAAGGAGCTCACACCGATATCTTGGCCGACGCCAAAGTAAATGATCTATTAGGCGATCCCGACATCTCGTTTCATACCCAATCTACGATAGACCTAACTGCATTGGCACAAACATTTCCTTTACAAGATGGTGTGAGTATCGAAGGGAAATTAGATGCCGACATGAACGTGCGTTGTCGTTTGTCATCTATCAAAAAGAAAGACATAGGACGAATTCGGGCCAAAGGAAAAATAAATATGAGCAAATTGGCTTTACGAGACAAAAATAAGAAATTCGAATTCACGAGCGATGCTTCACTGTCTTTCGTGGGAAACGATGTATTAGGAGCCCATATCGAAATAGGAAATATGGCTTTTCACTCAACGCGATTAAACTCATCGATAAACAATCTATCGGCTTTAATAAAAACGACCAACCCACAAGATACTACACGAATCGCTCTTGTAGAGTGTAAACTAAATGCAAACAAACTAAAAGCATCCCTACCGGATACATCAAATTTATTTTGCGGAAAAACTGCCGCAACCATAAAATTACAACCGACAGAAAACAATCCTACCCGACCCGAAATAGGATTCGCATTAGAAGCCGACACCTTGTTCTGCCGTCTCGGAGATACTAAATTGGGCATGGACAAAGCCGGGATTACAATAACGGCACAACAATTAAAAGACTCTTTGTGGATTCCAAAAGGCATAGTAGGTTTTAATCGGCTTTTTGTACGTACCCCACAATCGGCTTTACCTATTCGAATGCAAAAGACTGCAATTTCAGTCGGTAATCGAGCTATTACTTTACATAACGCGACCATGAAAATAGGAAGATCCGATTTAACGGCGACCGGTGCGATTCACGATTTATATGGCGCTATGCGTCACAATAAAAAACTACGGGCCACATTAACACTTTCCTCTAAGAATCTAAATTGTAACCAGTTAATTCGGTCTATCTCTTTTCCAAAAGACACTGCTCAAATCGAAACTGAATCCGACACTACGTCGACAGCCCTAAAACTATTCGTTATTCCTCGAAATATCGATTTTGAATTACAAACCAATTTGAATCGGGTTCGTTACGGGAAAATGGTTTTCAAAAACGTACACGGTGCAATAGATATACGCAATCAAGCCATTCACCTCAAAGAGCTCAGTATGGAAGGAATGGATGCGACTATGCGCACGACGCTGATCTATCAAGCCCGACAACCAGAGCAAGGATATGCCGGATTCGATTTCAAACTTCATAATATCAATATAGGGAAACTTGTCGATTTTATTCCTTCGTTAGATACTATTGTCCCCATGCTACGGTCATTTCAAGGAACTGTCGATTTCAATGTATCGGCCGAGTCGGGCTTAGACTCATGCCTCAATATAAAAATACCCTCATTACGATCAGCTATCCATGTTGAAGGCGATAGCCTCGTCCTTCTCGACGGTGAAACTTTTGCCGAAATATCGAAAAAATTTTTCTTCAAGAACAAAGAGAGAAATTTGATCGACAGTATCTCTGTCAACATCAGTGTCGAAGACGGTAATGTAACTGTCTACCCGTTTGTAATAGAAATGGATCGCTACCGGGCTGCCGTAGGAGGGAACCAAGACTTGGATATGAATTTCAATTATCACATATCCATACTCAAATCGCCCATACCCTTCAAACTGGGACTGAATATTTCGGGAAATTTAGATAAAATGAAGTTCGGTATGGGCAAAGCCAAATACAAAAACGCTGTCACACCGGTAGAAATACACAAAGTCGACAGTACTATTGTAAATATGGGAGAACAAATTGTTCGGGATTTCAAGAAAGTCATGCGACGACAATTGCCACAAACACAAACCACCAACTAATAAGTATCATGTTCGATAAACCCATATGTCATATAAAATCGCCCTATCTTCTTCCCGAGATTACACAGAAATACTTAATGTATGGAAAAACTCTGCAAGAAGTTCCCTTTACTTTTTAAGTGAAAAAGATGTACTTTATGTTCCCTCCTACTTTCGATGCATTTAATTGGCATATATGAATGCGGGAATAAGGTAAAGGCAATTTTGTTGTCTGACAGAATACATATTGTTTGGCAGGTATGTGCCAATTCATATTGAGAAAAAATAGGGTGCTCATTGACTAATTCACTCAAGACTGCATACAACTTATGTAGATGTGCACTGCAAATTTTAAACGGATTATTTTATCATCTTATGCTTTATTGCGATATTTGCGTTACGATAAATCTGTAACGGAATGATTGAAATAGTATGAAGCCTAATAATCCTTTTCTTATTTCGGGATATTACAGCCCAGAACTCTTTTGCGACAGGGAGCAGGAGACCAGAGCTATTCTCGAAGCTCTCCACAATGGACGCAACGTGACATTGATAGCACCCCGTCGTATGGGAAAGACCGGGCTGATCCGTCATGCCTTTTACCGTTTGAAAGAGCAGCAGCCAGATATCGATACTTTCTATTTGGATATCTATTCAACCCAATCATTAGGCGATTTTGTACGATTGTTTGCTAGTACAGTGTTGGGACAGCTGGACTCCGCCTCACAAAAGGCTTTGAGTCGTATAAGTAAGTTTGTCCGCAGTTGCCGCCCCGTGTTTACTTTTGACGAATTGACAGGTGTTCCTAAGGTGACGATAGATGTGGCTCCGGCCGAGGAAGAAAACACTTTGAAAGAGATATTCGAGTATCTGGGCTCGTCAGAGAAACGATGCTATGTTGCCATAGACGAGTTCCAGCAGATTGTTGAATATCCGGAGAAAGGTGTTGAAGCATTGTTGCGCTCCTATATCCAGTTCCTGCCCAATGTAAACTTTATCTTTGCCGGCAGCAAACAACATCAGATACAGGAGATGTTCACTTCGTCGAGAAGGCCGTTCTATCAAAGTACGCAACCGCTTACAATCGGTCCGATACAACGGGACGAATATGCAAGTTTTGCAACAGGGCATTTTGCCGAGCACAATGTGAAATTGCATCAAGAAGTTTTCAATTCAATATATGAAAAGTACGAGGGTCATACCTGGTATGTGCAGTGTCTCCTTAACCGCCTGTACGGGTACGATCGGAATGTGGATATGGAACTGGTTTCATACGCCACAGAGCAGATTTTATCCGAGTATAGTTACATGTATGCAGACTTGCTGAAAACATATTCTTTCGGTCAGGTGCGCCTGTTGAAAGCTATTGCCCGCGAGGGGTGTGTCAAAGAGGTTTTGGCTGGAGATTTTATCAGTGCCCACAAACTCCGGGCGGCGAGCAGTGTCAGTGCTTCATTAAAGAAACTGCTCGACAACGAATTGATCTACCAGACACCTTGCGGGTATATCATTTACGATCGTTTTATGAGCGAGTGGTTGCGGAAACAACCATTCTAAAATAGCGGAAATATTCAATAGAACTTAGAAAAATCATTATGGCGGTAAAAAAGTCAGAACTATATAGTACATTGTGGAAATGCTGTGACGAACTTCGCGGCGGTATGGATGCAAGTCAATACAAGGATTATGTGTTGGTCATTCTTTTCGTTAAATATATCAGCGATAAAAAGCGTAATGACGAAGGCTTCGATATAGATATACCTAAAGGTTGTTACTTTGAGGATTTTGTCGCTCTCAAAGGTAACCCGAATATTGGGGAGGAGATGAATAAAAAGATGGCTGCTCTTGCCGAGGAAAATCAACTTGGTGGCGTTTTTGTAGCCGATTTTGAAGATGACACCAAGCTGGGCAAAGGAAAGGATAAAGTTGAAACTCTAAGTAAACTTATTGCCGTTTTCCAGAATGAGAACCTCGATTTTAGCAAAAATAGAGCGGCAGATGACGATCTTATAGGTGATGCTTATGAGTATCTGATGAAGAATTTTGCCACAGAGAGCGGTAAGAGTAAAGGCCAGTTTTATACTCCGGCCGAGGTCAGTCGTGTGATGGCCGAGGTTATCGGGTTAGGAAATGCCAAAAATGGGAGAAAGACGACTATCTATGACCCTACTTGCGGCTCGGGTTCCCTGCTTCTTCGTGCTATGTGTGAAACTCCCGGTGGGGCAACTCTCTATGGTCAGGAAAAAGATAATGCTACTGTCGGTTTGGCAAAAATGAATATGATTCTTCATAATGAAATCTATGCCGATATCAGACAAGGCGATACGATTAATGATCCTCAATTTAAGGAAAGCGACCAGTTAAAGACCTTCGACTATATTGTCGCAAATCCACCTTTTTCAACAAAGTCGTGGTTGAAGAGTGCAAAGTTCGAAGATGAATACCATCGTTGGGGCGAAGGCATTAAAATAGGTGTTCCGCCGGAAAAGAATGGCGATTATGCTTTCCTCCTCCATATCGTACGCTCTCTGAAACAGACCGGCTGTGCCGCCTGCATTTTGCCTCATGGCGTCCTTTTTAGAGGCAATGCCGAGGCTCAGATTCGTAAATATCTCGTTGCCGAAAAACGGTATATCAAGGGCATCATAGGACTCCCTGCCAACCTTTTTTATGGTACAGGTATTCCGGCTTGTATCATCATTATAGAAAAGTCGGAAGCAGCAGGGCGTAAGGGAGTGTTTATGATCGATGCCAAAGGTGGATATATCAAAGATGGAGCTAAGAATCGTCTGCGAGAGCAGGATATTCGGCGCATTGTCGATGTGTGGCAAGCACAACGCGATGTGCCTCATTATGCGCGCTTTGTGCCTATGGAGGAGATTGAACGTAACGATTACAATCTCAACATTCCTCGCTATATATCTGCTCCTGATACGGAGATTCTGCAAGATATCGATGCACACCTTCATGGAGGTTTGCCCAAACACGATATAGACCAACTCGATACCTATTGGGAGGTATGTCCGTCGCTTTGTGATGACCTCTTTTGCGACCATCTTACGCGCAAAGGTTACTATTCTTTGAAGTGTAACCCGGAGGCAGTGCGTGATGCTGTTACCGGGAATGTAGATTTCCGTAATCAGAAAGAGGTGTTCCAGAAGAGTTTTGCCGAGTGGTGCGATTCTCACCGGGCTCAACTTTACGCTCTCGTCCCGGGTTTTGCTCCCAAGAAACTTATCGAGCAGCTGGGTAACTCGTTGTTGGCTGTCTTTGAGGTAGATAAGTCGCTTGTCGAGGCGTATGATGTTTATGACAGTTTGATGAACTACTGGGGTGAAACGATGCAAGATGATTGCTATATGATTTCGTCCGGAGGCTGGACAGTGCAACTGTACACGCCACAACCAGCTTCCAAGAAGAAAGAGAAAAAGGCTGCTACGCCCGAAGATGTCGTTTGCGACCTGCTGCCTGTGCCAATCGTTATCGACGAGTATTTTGCAGAGAAGCGCGATGTTATTGCTGCGGCCGAGGAGTTGCTGGTACAAAATGAGACACAGCTTGCGGAATTGGTCGAGGAGCAGGCGGAGAATTACCTCGATGAGGACAACTTCCCCGATGGTAAGGTGACCGATGCCAATATCAAGAAACGAATGAAGGCGCTCGATAAGAAAACCGATGCCGACGAAATTGCCGTACTACAAAAGTATCTCGACCTCAAAGGTGATATATCACTCAATAAGAAACTGATCAAGGAGTGCAAGTACGATCTGCTTACCGCTCTTGTAGTCAAGTATGCCGATTTGTCCGAGGCGGATATCAAGCGCTTGGTTATCGAGCGGAAGTGGTTCGCATCGCTTGCCTTGCGCCTTGATGGCGAGATGCAGCATATCAGTCAGCAGCTCACTTCTAAGGTTTCGGCTCTTGCGGAGCGTTATGCACAGACGCTCCCCGAGATTGATGCCGAGATAGCCGATTTAGAAGCAAAAGTTGCTGCACATTTGAAACAGATGGGATATTGATCTGAAAAGTTGAGGTTGTAAGTGGGCAGATTGATAATTATTAAAGTGTAAGTGATGGATATACCACAAGGATATAAACAAACCGAGTTAGGAATAATACCCGAAGATTGGGAGATTGTAAATCTTGGTAGTGTCGCAAAGATTAATGGCCGTATTGGTTTTCGAGGGTATACTACGGCAGACCTTGTTGGTGTCGGCCAAGGTGCATATACCATAGGTGGTAAGCATATTACAAATATGGTTTTAGATTTGCATGATGCAGAGTACATATCGTGGCAGAAATATTATGAATCCCCTGAGATTATGGTTAGAAAAGGGGATATTGTATTCGCGCAACGGGGGACTCTGGGCAAAAGTGCTTTTATTGTAAACGATATTGGTCCAGCAACTATTAATCCGAGTCTTGTTCTAATTAATAAAATTAAATGTGATAATGAGTATTTGTCTTATTGGTTACAATGTGACAAAATAGTTGAATACATTTGTTCTATTAATAGTCAGACCTCCATTCCAATGATTACGCAAAATCAAATTGAGCATATCCCTGTGGTTTTGTCTAGAATCAAGGCAGAACAGCAGGCTATTGCTGAAGCGCTGGGTGATATAGATGGATTGATTGCAACATTGGATAAGAAAATCGCCAAGAAACGCCTGATTAAGCAAGGGGCAATGTCACAACTCCTAACCGGCAAAAAACGCCTCCCCGGCTTTTCCGACCCATGGGTGGAAAAGAAATTAGGGGAGATTGGATATACATACTCTGGATTAACAGGAAAAAGCAAAGATGATTTTGGGCAAGGGAATGCAAAATATATTACATTCTTAAATGTATTGGCAAATCCGATACTAAAGGAAAATTTATTTGGGTCTATTACGATTCGGGAGAATGAACAGCAGAATAAAGTTCAATTTGGGGATCTATTTTTTAATACTTCGTCAGAGACCCCTGAAGATGTAGGCACTTGTGCAGTATTGCTTTCTTATCATGAAGAGCTATATTTAAATAGTTTCTGTTTTGGGTACAGATTGACCGATGATAATGTTCTTGGATTATATTTAGCTTACTATTTTCGGAGTAGATTAGGCCGCCAGTTAATGACTTCTTTGGCACAAGGAGCAACTCGATATAATCTATCAAAAGAGCTATTTAACGCTTCCCGGATTATATTACCAGAAACAAAAGATGAGCAAATAGCGATTGCTACGATGCTGAACGATATGGATAAAGAGATAGACGACCTTGAAGCCCAGCGAGATAAGTACCGCCTCTTAAAATCGGGCATGATGCAAAAGCTATTAACGGGACAAATTCGTTTGACAAAACCACTGACAAATGTTGTCCCCTTGGTTCCAGGGGACTCCGCAGTAAGAGAAATTCCCGTGGATGCCCATATTTGGGCTGGACATATTGTTAATAGGTTGTGGCAATCAAAAGGATGGGGGCGTACGAAGTTACAAAAGTCGTTACATCTTGTTGGCTGTTATGCACAATTAGATTTAGGTGAGGAGTATATACGCAATACTGCAGGCCCTGACGATCAACGACTGATGAACTATATTGACCGAAAATTCAAACAGTATCGTCATGTTAATATAGAAAAAGAGAGATTGTTAGATGGGAAAATACATTATACCTATACCCCTACATCTCGTATACAAGAGGTGGAGATGGCATACGAGCGATATCCGCAGGATATTCGCGAGCGCGTAGACAATTTGCTTGACAAATTAAATTTGATGAATTTAGCCGAGGCAGAGATTTTGTCAACCCTTTATGCGGTATGGAATAACCGAATAATTAAGGGAGAGCGGATAACAGATGATTTGCTGGTCTCTGACTTTTATGCGTGGAGTGAACACAAAGCAGACTTTGAAGAAAGGAAAGTAAGGCGAATGTTGGATTATATGTGTAAAGAAAATATAGTCCCAATCGGTTGGGGTAAATATATTGATGAGAAATAAACTGATATGAGTGGTTATTTCTTGAAAATAGATGGGATATGCTTTTAAGAAAATGAGGTAGAACGAAATAATATTATGGACACAAATATCGGGGCAAAGGAGCGTGTAACGCAAAACAGGTTGATAGGGCTCTTTAAGAATGTCTTAAAGTACACCTGTCTCGGGAATTGGGAGACTCGTGAAGGTAACGTCAATATCGAAGAAAAGTTGCTCACGGCATATCTCTCGCGGTGTGGCTATACCGACAAGGAGATACGGGGTGCCATCGCTAAACTCAAGCAAGCGGCAAACTCTCTTGGTGGGGGATTATATAACGCCAACAAGGAGGTGTATACCTTGTTGCGCTACGGTGTGAATGTCCAGGCCGAGGTGACCGAAAAGAAAAAGATGGTGCACCTTATCGACTGGGCGAACCCGATGGAGAATGATCTCCAGATAGCCGAGGAAGTAACCATTCAAGGCGAAAGCGACCGCCGTCCCGATCTGGTCGTTTATGTCAATGGTATTGCTCTTGCCGTAATCGAGCTCAAGCGTAGTACGGTCTCTGCTCACGAGGGTATTCGCCAGAATATTCGTAACCAGCAGGACGGTTATATTCCTCGATTCTTCACGACCATACAGTTACTTTTTGCGGGTAACGATACTGAGGGATTGCACTATGGTGTAATCAAGACGCCCGAAAAATTCTGGTTGCGTTGGAAAGAACCGTGTGGCGAGCCGTGCCAGCCATCGCATTTTACAGTGGGTGAGTATCCCAATGAGTTGGATCGTAGTGTGTTGCAGTTTTTTGAGCCCGCAAGGTTATTGGAATATATCCATGATTTTATCATCTTCGATGGAGGTGTAAAAAAGGCGGCACGTCCTAATCAATATTTTGCCGTCAAGGCAGCTCAACCCAGAGTTCGCAAGAAGCAAAACGGTATTATATGGCATTCGCAGGGTTCGGGTAAATCGCTTACGATGATTTGGCTGGCCCGATGGATACGAGAAAACGTAAGTGATGCTCGTGTGGTGATTATTACAGACCGTGATGAGCTGGACAAACAAATAGAATCGGGCTTCAAAGATGCAGGGGAGCAGATTCAGCGAGCCAAGAGTGGTGGTAAGCTGATTGAGATGCTCAATGCTGCCGAACCTTGGTTGATTTGCACGTTGATTCACAAATTTGGCAATAAGAATGACGGCGATGCCATATCGGTAGGAAATAAGAAGGCAAGTAAGTCGCTCGACTTGTATCTTGAAGAGTTGGCAAAATCGCTCCCCGCTGATTTTCGAGCGAAGGGTAATATTTATGTCTTTATTGATGAATGTCATCGCACACAAGGAGGCATGCTTCACGAAGCCATGAAGCATATAATGGGTGACGATGTGATGCTGATAGGTTTCACGGGTACGCCTTTGCTCCATACGGATAAGAAAAAATCGATAGAGACCTTTGGTTCTTATATACATAGCTATAAGTTTAATGAGGCCGTAGAAGATGGGGTTATTCTTGACTTGCGTTATGAGGCCCGAAATGTAGAACAATACTTGGGCAAACGAGAGAAAATCGATGAGTGGTTTGACGCGAAGACTAGGGGCTTGAGTTCGGTTGCCCGGGCAGCTCTAAAAGAGCGTTGGGCAAAAATGGAGAAGCTGTTTAGCAGTAAGGAGCGTATCGACCGTATCGTCGCGGATATTTGCCAAGATATGAGTACCAAACGGGCTTTGGCAGGCGGCTATGGAAATGCCATGCTTGTGGCCGACAGTATTTATCAGGCGTGTCGTTACTGGGAGGTTTTTCAATCGACAGAGTTGAAAGGGCATTGCGCTGTGGTTACAAGTTACGATGCGAGTACTGCATCGGTAAAAGACGAGTATCAAGGTGATGGAGAGACCGAGGATCTCACAAAATATGAGATATACCAAAGAATGATCGGCGACAAAACTCCTGAACAGTTTGAAACTTGGGCGAAAAAGGTGTTTACGGACCATCCCGGAGATATGAAGTTGCTGATTGTCGTAGATAAGTTATTGACCGGATTTGATGCACCGTCGGCAACCTATCTCTACATCGATAAAAAAATGCGGGATCACAATCTTTTCCAAGCGGTCTGTCGTGTGAATCGAGTAGATAGTGAGGAAAAAGATTTCGGGTATATTATTGATTACCAAGATCTGTTTGGAGCGGTAAAGAGTGCAATCGAGGATTATACGAATGGGGCATTTGATGGTTACGATGCCGACGATGTTAAAGGCCTTCTTTTGACTCGTCTTGCCGAAGGTCGCAAGGCCTTGGAAGAGTCATTACAGGCAGTATATACGATGTGTGAGGTGATACATCCGCAAACGCGAGAAGGTTATTTTGCATATTTTGTCTATGCGGAGAATACTCCTGTTGAAAATCAGCAAAATGAATGTGAGGGGAATGCCAATAAACGCGAAACCTTCTATAAACTTGTGTCGCGTTTGGTGCGCCGTTATATTGACATAGCCAATGAGATGGAACAGGCTGGCTATACAGCAGAGGAGGCTGCCGATATCAAAAAGCAGGTTGACTATTTTAATGATATCAAAGATGAAATAAAATTAAAAAGTGGAGATGCGCTCGATTTGAAATATTATGATCCAGCAATGCGTCAGCTTATTGATAACTATGTACGAGCAGAAGATAGTGAGAAATTGGTGGATTTAGCCGATATCTCATTTCTTGACCTGATTGATACGGAGGGTGATAAGGCGATTGATGCGCTGCCAAAGAAAATCAAGCAGAATGAACGTTCTGTTGCAGAGATTTTGGCGGCAAATATGCGAAAGATGATTATCAGCGAGCGTCCGAACAATCCGGCCTACTTTGATAAAATGTCTGATTTGCTCAACCACCTGCTTCAAGAACAGAAAGATGGTAAGATCCAATATAAGGAATTGATAAAACAACTCATTGAGAAACTGAAAGAGGCTCGATTGACCATTAAGACAAAATACCCTGCAACCATTGATACAAAGGGGAAACAAGCTCTTTATGATAATCTTGGAGGAAATGAAGCTTTGGCACTCCGTATTCACGAAATTATCAAAGCAAATGCTCGCGATGGTTTTAGGGATATGGACAGTAGTGGTCTGAAAAAGATGAGAGCATTGCGAAGGGCTGTTGAAAGTGCATTGAAAGGAGTAGAACAAGATAAGCTCGATGATATAATGCAGCTGATCGTTGCACAAAAAGAATACTAATGACTATTATTAAAGTTTCTGATATATTTGTAGAAGTCGAGTGGAAGGAAATTAAGAATATACATCTTACAATATATCCACCTAATGCTCGTGTTCATGTGTCTGCACCTATTGGAATGACTGAGGAGGCTGTGCGATTATTCTTGATTACGAAAATGCCGTGGATAAATCAACGTATAACCCAGATTCTTGGTCAGAATCGCCAAACACCCCGTGAATACGTATCTGGGGAGAATCATTACTTTAAGGGGCAAAGATACCGTTTAAAGGTTTTGTATCATAATGCTCCTGCAAAAGTAGAGATTCAGGGGAATGAATATATTAAACTATATGTTCGAGACGGAGCATCTGCAGAGCGTCGAGCGGAGGTGCTACGAGAATGGTATCGATCTGAATTTAAATCGATACTTACTCCTCTAATTGCGAAATGGGAATATCTTTTAGGGGTAAAGGCAAATAAATGGGAAGTCAAGCAGATGAAAACATTGTGGGGAAGTTGTAATCACAGTACGAAAAATATTATTTTTAACCTTGAATTAATCAAGAAACCTGTTCGTTGCATTGAATATATTGTGGTACATGAATTATTACATATCAAAGTTAGATTACACAATGAAGAATATACAGCTTTACTAACTCAATATTTCCCGAATTGGAAACAGTTGAAAGAAGAATTAAATGAATTTGTTGTATAAATATTACCATTATGGGAAAAACAATAACTACATACCTCATTGACGGCGATCCAAAAGGAACGCAGTATGCATTCATCAGTAACAAGATTTGTCAGATGTTTGTAATTCCACGCTCGAACTTGGCCTATCTGAATGAGCAGGAGAAACTGCACAAGCCGGCGTTCTACATACTGATCGGAGAAGATGAGGTGACGAAACCGCAGGCCTATATCGGAGAGACCGAAAATTTTAAGGAACGGGTAAAAGACCATGACAGTAAAAAAGCATTCTGGCAGAAAGCGCTTGTCTTTGTTTCAAAAGACGAAGATATGACCAAAGCCGACGTGCAATATCTGGAATATCGCGCAATTGTAGTAGCCAAACAGTCGAACTCGTTTGTATTGAATGAGAACAAGCAGATTCCCAAAGCACCAAATCTTCCCGAACATCAGAGAGATGCCATGGATGAGTTTTTTGAGGATATCAGGTTCCTCGCATCATTCATTGGTTGTGACATCTTTGAAATATCCCAGCCAAAGGAAGAGCACCTGTTTTATACAAAAGCCCGAGGCTGTAATGCAAAAGGATTTTATAATTCTGCAGGATTTACTGTGTTAAAGGGTAGTATCATCGCCAATAATTGCGTTCCTTCTTTTACATGGAAAGCAAAGCGAGAAAAGATGGTCGAGGAGTATGCTACTTTGAATAACGGTGTTTGGATAATGGATTCTGACAAAACCTTCTCCAGCCCCAGTACAGCCGCCGATTTTTGTATAGGGCGGCCAGCCAATGGATGGAATGAGTGGAAAGATAAAGATGGTAATACACTGGATTTTATATACAGGAAACAATTAGAATAACGGATAATATCAATGTAGAGTGCAGTGATATGATTGGGTTTAATTTAGTGATTTCGATTTTACAAATAAGTTAAAAACGCTATGTCAATGAAATATTTATTGAATAGTAGTATACCATAATAATGAAAGGATACATTATAAATATACTTTTCCAGATGGCAAGGTATACATCGGGGCAAACAAGGCGTAATCCCGCAATACGACATCGCTAGTATATTAGTCCAGTAACAGGTCCTACAAATGGTTGATTTTGGAAAGCATATTTAACTTTTCATACTTGCAAATATGAGATTGTTTGCCGGATTTTCAATGGAGTTGTAGCTGAGATTATCCAGTTAAGGAAATCACGTTTGCCAGAGTCCATGATAGAATTTAGCATAATTATGAACCAATTTTTGTAAGAGAGTATGTGGTATTGCTCATTGGACATTCATAACTTGATTCTGATAGTGGAATTTGGCCATAGATATAGAAAATTAGGGAAAACAATATCAATAGCATACCAACAGGCAAATCATAAAACTGTCCAGCTCTCTGCCGAATAATTCCGAGTTTTTCTATGAATGATATCGTGTTCATGTAACGAGGTCCTTTCGCCTTGTTAGATGTGATTTGGGGTAATCCTGAAATGTTCACAGCCATTTTAAGTTTCTTTTTAAGCTGAGGTAAGCACTTCTAAGTCTTGGATATGTGTAGGTTGATTTCCCGGATTTTCTGTCAATAGTTCGTTCTTTTATGAAGTTACTCCATTGCTCGTGCCATTTTTCCAATATACGTATAAAGCCCTCTTTATCGGTATGTGTAATCATTTTGGAGATTGCAAGTAGTTCTTGTGTGGCTTTCATATCTGGTTTCTTTGTGAGATAATGTCTTATAATCATTATCTGATGAAACTGGCACATTTGTACCTTATACTGTCGGAGGGATTGAAACAAGCCGCATAGTCCATTACAGACAATATCGTGAATAATGAATCCATGGGAACGCAAGAACTCCACACCTTTGAGATAATCCGCAATGGTTTCTGTACGGACAAATTTGTGCCACAGTATTTTGTTACGAAAAGAATCCTTAATGACCATGAGGCCAAAATTGCGCCCCAATAGGTTGTATCCACATTAATGACCACTTCTTTATGACGGGAAATCACATGGACATGACACATAGATTTGAACCTACGCCAAATAGTACTTTTGTTAACATTATATTTAGAAGCAAACTGATCTAAGGTCTGGTTTCCCTCAATGTATTCGGACTTTAAGACTTCGTCATCGAGACGGAAACTTCCTACGAACTGACGACCGAAAGATTTACACTTATATAGCTGTTTGTTCCTTTTTTGACTATTTTTTCTTGGTCGCGGAAGAACCACACCAAAAGCAGTTTTTTTTATTCACAATACTTTAAATGCTGCAAAAGTACTTAAAGAAAAATGTAATTTTACAGACATGAACAACACTGCTATTATAGATAATAATCAAAATTTAAACGGAGAAAATACATGTAAGCTAATAGCTATCGTAATCTATCCGTTGATTGTTCCTCAAGATGCATAAAAATGTATTAAGGAAAAGTTTTGGTAAAGAATTTCTTTTCGTTCAGAAATAGAATAAGAATTAAAAGGGACTGAGAATAACATATTAGTATAGAAGTAAAGATATGAAACCAAATTCAATATTGTATTATCCTCATATTGAATTCCAAAATGAGGCATGGGTAAAATCAAGTTTATTACTTTGGGACCACGTTTATAGGATTGTTCCTGAAGGCTATTCTCCTAATGATAGTGATGAAATCAAAGCGTTGGTTGATGAAGACTTAGTTAGAGATATCAAGTTGGATGACAAGGATAGAGAGGACACATTTGAAGAATTCTTGAAACTTTGTGATAGGATAGAAAATCGTATGCCTGCAGGCCTTATTCCTTCGGATGAAGATAGAATTCATCCCGGAAAAATTGATAATAGGTTATATCCTTTTCTAGATTTGATAGGAGAACACTTTATTGATGAAGACAATTGGCTTCATTTATCAAAAGAGCTTGCAAGAGGATATATGTTTAAGTTATCACAAGTGGTTGCAAGAATACGTAATCTTAACAGAGGTACTGATGATTTGGATGCGTGGTCAATAAATCCTTACTTCAGTGAAAATGCGAATTTCGGTGATTTTCTTCAAGATCCCACGGCCAAAGGTTTTTTCTGTTCAGTTACATTAGAGGATATCGTACCTCAAAATATAGGGGAAGTAAGTGCACGTGAACTTGTTACATTCGTTAATAAAAGGAAGGATGAAAGAAAGTTGCTGAGAGAGAAATTTGATGATTTTACCAATCATCTTGCCAAGATTTCAAATATCCAACATGCAGGACAAGTAAATGAAGATTTCGTGAAGGAATTATTAGATTCGAAAGAACAATACAAGAAAAGCATGGATCGTTGGAGGGATATAAAATGTTTGCCCATTACAACGGGAGTTCCTGTTTCCCTTACGGCTTTGGGAACCTTTGCTGCTCTTATGGAAGAACCGTTTGGCATTGCTTCAATAGCAGGCAGTCTTACAATCGGGGCGATATGTTCATATGTTGATTTCTATAGAGCAAAAAAGAACAGAGACCCTTCTTATGCGTCATATTTAATCAGTGTAGATAAACTTTGTAAAAATGTGACATGGCAAAGTTATATACGACTAGAGGAGTTTATTAACGACTAAGTATTGCACAAAGAGTCAGATACAAAGCTCCTTTAAGGACAAGCGAATTAGAGTAAGCATTCGATAAACTACAGGCATTGAACCTTCATATACAACAATAGCGATTGTCATTAAGAACCTAATAGTTGTAGTCGCTATCGTTTTATTGAAACCTATATGTAAGTGTCAGTATTAGTTGCCGGATTCCGAGCTTTGTTTGGTCAATAGACTTCCCGAATGTTGCAACTTCCATTTGGGCGAGAGCTGACTCAAGGGTCCCTCATGGGTGTCTTTTTATGATAGGATATTGGGGTGTTATAATGTCATTTAGGTAATCCTTAGGGGCGACATTGTGTGACTTACAGATAACCAGCAGAGAACAGGCAAACGACATGCTGACCGTTGCTTCATGATTGCCGCAGAAGAGGAATTTTTTCTTCCGAGAGTGATAGACTGCCAAAAATTACAGATTGTAATATTATACTTAAAAAGGACCATATCAAGCTCAGCATTGAGTAATGATACGGTCCTTTCTTTAGTTTTTTGGATGCTATTGTTTCAAATTATAAGTTCAAAATAAATAAGTATTGATGTACCCTTATTCTATTTTTATGAGTTTAGGAAAGCAACAATCTCATTACTGCAAGTTGCTGCATGTTTGAATCCTTTTGGTAATACCATTAGGCATCCATTGTCACTGTATAAGGCACCTGTTTGAGAATTTTCGTTTTTATATAGTTGATGAATAACTCCGTCGAAATCACCACAATTGGTCATGTGACAAAGAAATTGTCCTTGATTTTGATTTAGCCAATATCCTCCATGTATTCTATCTCCTTTTTGAATATTCCAAAAATCAATAAGTACGATACGTTTTTGGTCGCCATGCAAGAAATTCATTCTTTCCAAGAGGTTATTACAATACAAATCTCCAAAGCTATATCCTGCAATTACCAGTTTGTGATTTCTGATAATACAATTGGTCATATTGGCATGATAAAAGTCAAATGGAACACAGTTTAGCTTGTCCGTTTTACGCAATCCTGTAACGATAGGAGAAGAATAGTATGTTTCTCCTGATTGGGTGCATGGCTGGCTTTGTCCTCGTCCTGTCATCAATCCTTTAACTGTTGCATAGTCAGGATATTTATATAAGTCATGGAATAGAAAAGTATAGGTATCTTCATTAATATTTTTATATGATTGGAAGTAATAATTTATACATCCATGCATATGATTTATCGTAGATAAGCCATTAGGATTTTCAAACAGCCTTTTGGGATTGAATCGTAGAAATACATTTTGAATACCATCCGCTTCAAATCCATCCTCGTAAGTACCAATTGCCTTTTCTATCGTGGCGTCATAGTTTAACACAAAGAAGTCACTGTCTTTAGCAAACTGTTGATAAAATTTCCAATACCATTCATTAGTGTGATAATTTAAGAAATTAGAATCATATCCATTCACAATATCCATTATTCTAAGGATAAATTGGTCCATGACAGAACTAAGTGTATTAGTGTCAAAACTTATATTAGGTTGGACAAAAGGAGCGAAAACCGGATATAGATTTGGGTTTTTACTGTTTCTGCTCCATACCCAACTGTAAGCATCTAACATCTCTAATACGTGAAACAAATGTTCAAAATGAATATAAGGGGTAGGTGTTTCACCTACATATGGATTAGAACGGTCTGGTGGATAATTTTTCATTAGCCAGTTGTAGATATCATCTACAATAGTTATTGTATCACCTTGAGTAAGATAATCTGTGTAGACCCTACGAACATCATTTGTGATTTCTGTAGTTGAAGGTTTAATCACATCTTGTGGTAAAACCAAGTCAAGCGGTGTTCCTGCGCCTATCAAAAATGTTGTACGATTATTTTCCATAATTCGCTATATTTACTCATTGAAAAATTTCAGGAACTATATCTTCAATTTCAATTCCATCTATTACATTGGCCGAGAGTTTTTTGCCAAAGTCGCAGACTTTATCACCTGCATACTTATCAAAGATATAAGTACTTTTGTGGGCGAAATCAAAGTTCTCCAATATTATTTTGTTAATTCCTTCGTCTTTACATCCATATCCTATGATTATCAGTTTTTCTGCTTTTCGCAGGTTCTTTCTGAATCTTTTGAAGAGTTTCTTGAAAAGTAATGGATTGTTGTATTTTTCTATTTTAGAGGTTGTGCCGGTCAGAAAATCTGCGTGGTAAGCAATTGGGCAACTTTCATAACCCATTTTGCTTCGTATCCCTCTTAATAAGTCACTTACGCCAATACCTTCCCTTATTTTCACATACTTGATGGGTATCATAAAATTGTTCTCAACAGTCTTGTAATAAGGCACATAATCTAAACTGCCATGTAATTTATAAAGCCTTATAGGAGCGTCGTATCTGGCTGTGTATCTTTCTAACCGGCAATGATAAGTAGTATTGTCTCTATTCAGTATTCCGTAAAACTCAGAACCATATTCATCAAAACCGTCGGAAATACTACCATTGATATATTCAGTCTTATTAAAAGATTCAAAAAGTAAATCATGGTTCAGTGTATGCACATCAATGATGTAATCTTCTTTCAAGTGACTTAGGTATTTCAGAAAGCCATCGTAATGTTCCACAAAGCTTATGTGGAATGGCTGGTTTTCATAAAAAGAATTACCATCTTTGTCTCTCAGCAAATATCTTACCATCTGATTATAGATGTCGGGCAAACTGAAGACGAAACCTCCATAATCCGTATATTCGTCTAATAAATCATCACACAATGTTTCGTAGCATGAGTTATATACTTCTTCACTTTTTATAAAGTCATAAAACTCTTCATAGTCGAACTTATGTGTCTCTGCATACTTTTTTATTAGACGCTTGCAAAATACGAAATGTTTTTGATGCAGATTAAGTATCCCTTCTCCCTGAAAAGTAGGTTTTTCTCCAGTTGTTGAACAGCACAGTACCCCACTTGGGGAAAAATCTGCATTATATTTCTCAAAGTTTAAAATATTCTCATTCATTGTATTTCCTATCGGATACCCTTGAGGTGCAGAAAAACCGGCTCCTATTAAAATAGAAATGTGTTTTCTACCAGTCAATGTTTTTTCTGGTATCTCATAATCCAAATCTATATTTTTCATATTGAATCCTCTCCTTATTAGTTTTATATTACACTTATTATGGACAAAACCATTATTTCACAAGATTCTGTTTCGCTTTCTCCATCATTGTGATGATATCGAAATGCAATTTCATAATCTCAGTATAATTTTCTTTATTCTGCGGTATATGAATATATTTAAGATTTTCTGTTATAGGATACATTAAATCTACATAATCATTTGTTTTTAAGAAAAAAGAGATTTCATCATACAACTGTTGGTATCTAGTTAGTAATATATTACCAGGTGTAGCTTGCAGATCATCACAAACGATGGAACTAACACGTGCAGCAAAGCCTAGTAAAGACCCTTTTTCTACTACAGATAAAATACCAAATGCGTTTGACATACCTGTTTTAGATAAATGTATTTCATTTGAAATGGTTGTCTTGTATAATTCTAAATCTTTGCGTTGTTTTTCAACTTGATCTATTTGTTGTTTTAAGTTACGTAGTTCAAAAAAACTAGCAATCTGAAAACCAACAACTATTGTAGCACAGACACCAATTAATGAAGCTATAATCCCTATGTATGAATCAGTCGTTATAGTTCCATTATTTTTTATTTGCCCCCAGAATGTCAAAACGACACAAGTTACACTACTTATTATACAAGTTGAGGTGAGTATAATATTATTTTTGCAAGCCATACTTATTATATCAAATGTGTCACATTAATTTTCTTATACTTATTCCCCATGCCCAGGGCAAAGGCCATTTGGTCTTTTATAATCAGCTCGCCTTTTTGAAGCCCTGCTATCGCTGTCCTGATTTCTTGAAGTTCCTGGCCACTCACACCAAACAAGTCTTTGATGACCTTATCGTCAATAGTCTGTTGTTTCATAATCAGAGGATACTGAGCATTGGCATAAAAGTCAAAACCTTTTGATTTGAAACTACTCATATTCTGAGTGGCAAGAATAATACTTAAACCTTTATTTCGTCCTACTGCAATTAGATTACGCAGTGGGCGATTGTCGAAGTCAAGCATATAGTGAGCTTCATCAATAATAGAGAAATGACGTATTTGTACTACCTCATCATTTACTGCTTGTTTATCCATAGCTCATAAATGTTATTAAGTTTAGACATCAGGAAATACACAATAGCTTTGGCTATAGGTCCATCTTTGGGATACCCATCCATCTTAATGATGTAGCTGTCATCAATCAAAGAAACTTTATCTTCTGATTCAAAGATATGTGCATTAACCAATTGCTTCAGAACAGAAGAAATACTATCATCATTATTTGCATCTTTCATTCGTGATTGATAGCATTTCAGCATTAATTCAAATGAAATAGGGGCGCCATTTGTCGATTTATAGGCTTCTACAATAGCTTCACTAAGACGATTGTTCATGTTGGCACTCGCACTTACTCGGTCTATAGAATATAAAGCAGAAGACATTTCTGTAGAATACAGATTAATTTCATTGATAGAGCGTTCTGTGAAATCCTTAAATGGAGTAAAAGGCAATGGCTGTGTCAATGGATCCAGAATACAAGAACGGTCCACATCGAAGAGTGCCAACCAATGGTTATTCTGTATATCGCTGAACTCTCCTTTGTAGTCAAACAGCAGGAAGTTCACGGGATATTGTGATTCTGTGGATAACATTCTGAATTGCTGAATCAAAACAGCCAGCAGATTGGTCTTTCCGGAACCTGTAGCTCCCGCAATAATAATCTGTGAGTTGGTAATGGAACGACTGTTTATATCCAAAGTCGCTTCCATTTCTTCATCACCATAGTTACCAATCAGAAGATTCAGAACTGGAATATCTTTTGCCATGGCTACTTTGTTGTTCATAGCGTATAAGAAGGAATCCAGATTGTTGTCAGCTATCAGATAGTCACGTCCACGGAGCATTTCTGCTGCGATAATTCGAGAAAGCGTAGCGTTTTGAGTCCAATCAATGTTCAAGTCCGAATACCTTAATTTTAACAATGCTGAATATAAGGTGCTTAAATCGTGCATTGTGAAAAAACTGGGAGTAATTCGTATGGATGACACAGACAATTGTATATTCTTGTAATCATCTATGGAACGCTTTGTAGGCAAACTTAGTCCCACGATGAAGCAGATACGCATTATCTTATTCTGATTCAAGTTTATACGTTTTTCACGATCAGCCGTTCTGGAAAGATTGATTTTTGATTCAATCAGTTCCTTGATTGGATTGATTGCATCAAACAATCCTTCCATCTGACGCGTATTTGAAAAATTTATGATGCTCATTTCTTTTACTGATTAAGAGTTAAACCAAAATAACCGTCTTCAACCGTAGTATTCTGTGCTTCTACATTGCGATGAAGTGTATAGGTTTTAGAGATAAACGGTTCCAGTTTGATATAGTCGCTGTCTGTCCTGATTTCAGAGGTCGTACAAAGCAAAATAGTTTGTTCTGCCAATTGTGGAAAATATTCTTCCATCAAGGCATCACGACTTTCATTATCGAGAACCCCCATTACTGTATCAATCATTACAGGCGGATTATAATCTCCCAGGTTTCGTAATACTTTCAATAAAACTTGGATGAAGATTTGTTTGGATGCAGCATTGAGCTGATTCAATGAAATCTCATTTCCGGCAGTATGATAGAGCTTTATATTGAATTGTTCAATGCTGTCAGACAACTCAACTTTGGCTACATGACTTTTGTATGAAATAAGTAACTTGTTAAGTTGCTGCTGCATTTCACTTTCAATCTGGGCTTTTTCTTCTTCAGCAAACTGTCTGCAATCTTTTCAAACAGAGGTTTGAGCTTGACCAAAGTGTCGAATTTAATATCAGGTTCTTGCTGGATTTGTACATCAAACTGATGAATCCGTTTCTCAAGACGTTGAATGTCTGCTTTCAGTGTCGCTTCCTGACCTTTCAGTTTCTCTATCTGGTTCTGAGAGGCTTCATAATTTTGAATTAGATATTCGTTACCACCGGCTTGCGTTTGTTCCAATGTCTGTTTTTGCGAACGTAAGTTATCCAACGTCGAAAGTTGAATTTCCAGTTCCTGGCGCTGGCGGTCAAGTGCAATGAACTGATTGGAGCCAGTTCTTTTTACCAAGTTAGTCAAAGCGGTTACTTCCGCTTCGTCAAGATAACCAAAAGGATCTTCTTTATTAGTACTATTTTGGATAGCTACAATATGAGATACAACCTGTTCTTCATCCACAGATTCACTGCACAGTGACAAATCTTTTAAGTAAGTTATAATTTTGTTTGTTACGTCTTTCAATGTCTCCAACGGATAAGCACCGGTATTCTCTTTCTGAAGCTGTTCTTTTATGTGCAGAATATTATTGATTTCTTGTGCCAGGTTCGAAGCTAATTTAGGCAAGAATAAATCAATTTCTATGTTGTCAACAAATGCTTTCAAATCCTCAGCATAAGTTGCTGCACGTTTTACAATATCGTCAATTTTGCCGGCAAGCTCTTGTATCTTTTTATTAAGGGCAGAAGCTTCTTGAGCACCGTCTTTTGCCCGTTTATATTCCACTTCTACCGACGCAAGATACTTATATTTTGCATCTTGTTCTGCTATACACGTATTTAAGTCTGCGGTCAGCTTGTCTTTTTGTGCGCATAGTTCATTATATTCCTGTGCTTCTTTTTCTGCTTCAAGACGTTGCTGTGCCCATTCCTGTTGTAGTTTTTCAGCGGCACGCTTTAACTGAAGGTATTTTTTGAAGCCCAACACATTCTCGAAATTATCACGAATGGTTTGGGCAAATACATTTTTCTTCAGCAATTCACTCGATTGCATTGCATCAAATAGGAAATACTGACTCAGTTCCTGAGGCAGATTAGCTTTGATGATTTTATTGATTTCCTGTTCTGCTTTTACCCGGTCCTTGGGAGTAGTCATCGTACCGTAAACATACATGTTCCCATTCATGTTCAGCGATACGCTTTCCAATGGTTTTCCTTGCGGATTTAACTGATAAACACGCTTTAATATGTACTTCTGTTGCTGGCCGAGAACTTTCCCTACAAATGTTACCTGTAAGGAAATCTCTGGTTTGACTGTGTTTAAGGCTCCCTGATTGAGCAATTCCATGAAATGCTCTTTGTTCTCAATTTTTAGACCATAAAGAGCTCCGCTTATGGCCTCGAATAAAGTAGTCTTACCGCCACCATTTGCACCGCCAATCAGAATAATCGGGCGATCATCATCGACTGTCAAATCCAGATCAAGTGACAAGTAAGTCTTATAATTGCTTATTTTAATTCTCTGTATCAGCATAATCGTATTTATTGACGTATTTTTTGGATTGCATTACGGATGATGTCTTCCGTTTCATTATCACTCATTTCTATCACATCAACCTTTTTGGCATGATAGGCCTTCAGAATATCTTCACTGAGCCATTCAAAGTCTATCCCTTCAACTTCGCAAATAGCTTCTATCATTGACAAGTCATCCTTACGAATACCGTAGTGAACAAATTTCGGATCTATACCTTTAGCCATAATCTTTATGCGTTTTTAGGATAAAAAGCATCCCAGTTTAACAAATCAGTTGTATTCTCAATGGGTAGTTTGGAATATAGCCAGTTACTTCCATCTTGAATGATAACTCCTCCATAAAGAGGTGTATCTTTAGTTGAATATTCTTGGATATATTGCAACAAGGCATTATGCTTCTCCGGAGCAGTTACATCACTTCCGGCACTTTTCGTATCGAAAAGATATACATGTCCATTCTTCATACGGATAACGAAATCAACATAAAATAAAGATTTTCCGTATGCAATGGCGTAATGCTGTTTCCCTTTATCCCCATTCTTATACCACCAGTCAATCCATTGTGAATGTTCTTCCAAATATTTCACAAATTCCTTCTCCGGATTAGATACTTCGTTAAGTTGTACGAATGGTAGCAAAGCATGATTTTTTGCAGTTTCAATATGATTGGTTTCACTGTCATAGACTCTTTCTTCCGGAACTTCCCAGTTGTATTGTTTTAATTCTCTGGCTGCCGCAGATCTTTTCTTTGCCCTTTCTCTTTTACGGGCGTATGTTTCAAGAGCCTTATCCAATAAACGGTCAAACTTTGGTTTGTTATCATAATATAGGACTACCTTCTTGGCATCTGTATCGAAGATTCCAAAATAGTCGGCAAGCATTTCAAGCAGATAGTTGGCTATTTTATCAGCTCTACCTTTACTTTCAAATTGATGTCCCTTACCACTTATATATGCCATAAACACACGGTCTATTTCAGATGCTTTACGGGCAAAGCGTACTTGATCTACCTTCAATATCTGTTCTTCATTCTGAAAGTGCACATCTTTCGGAATCTCCACATTGATTGTCTTGACATCCAAACGAATTGAATTCTTTACCCGCCTTCTGTTTTCATTTACTAAATCGTCATCACTTTCCGGCAACGGAGTAAATTCATCATTATCGTTTCTTAAAGCGGCTAATTCGGCGATAGAAAACAATCCGGCACCTCTTTCCAGTTTCCAGAATTCATCAGCTATTTCATACAATGTTTTCTTGAAGTCGGGTCCCAGATAATTTCGTTCCACATTAGGGCGTTCTGAATAGTAAGCCGGTAGAGATACATTCTCAAGATTTTCACGTCTGCACGCCGTAATCGTATTTTTCAAGATATAGTCGGAATCGGCTGTGACAATCTGAATTTTATCTTTTGCAATGTCGGTATAAACATAACCGATATTAAGCTGTTCTTTCGGATAATGTTTCTGCTCCGGCATTCTCAGAATACGTCCTACAGTTTGTATCGTAAACTGATCGCTTTGCAATTTTCTGAAGATTAACAGTACAGCTGCACGAGGACAGTCCCAACCCAAAGCTATTGCTTCTTTGAATAGCAATACTTGTGTCATATTATCGGGACGCTCCAGTCCGGCGAGATTCTCTTTTTCGTTGGCGAGCCATACGGCCAATAATCCATTTTCGGCTGTTATTCCACAAATGGCTTCCAAATAGGTTTTCACCTGTTCTGCGATAGCCTGGTCTTCCGAAGTCATGGATTCCTTCACATCGTTGGGTAGCTGGATAAGTAATAGGGGATTAATATTGACACCTAATTCCTGATAAAGCTCTGCCAACTGATTACGTTTTGCCAATGCCGCTTTAATCAGATTTTCGTTCAGTGTGCGTTCTTCGCTGAAATCCAATTCTATATCCGGATTCAGCACGACTTCTTTCTTAATCATTTCAGCAGCAATAACATCCTGTCGATAAACTTTTACTTTCTCATCAGGATGAAGTGTTTTGGGCGTAGCCGAAATACGCAATTCTACAGCCGGATTGATACGTTCCAGCACCGCTGCCGATTTATCAGCAGTCTTTGACCAGAACATGTGTTCCTCATCTATGATGGCAACAATGGGCAAATCGTACTCTTCTTGTGTCCGTCGTGCAATTTCATACAAAGAAGCAAAGCTTTCGTTTTCGCGAACCATAACATTACTTTCTTTGTTTACACTTTCCCAATTGACAAACAATATTTCTCCGGGTTGTATGCCTTCACTTTGGTCAATCTCGTCAAACATTACAGGCCGAAGCTTCCGTGTTTCACCAAAGGCATTCTTTAGGCTGGCATAACTTTGCAGGTGCAGCTTACGAGGTGCAAACCAGATATAGGCAACTTCCTGATAACGGCTGTCACCACGCGATTTAAGTTCATCTGTAATATTAGCCAATGTCAGACAAGACATAACTGTTTTTCCTGCACCGGTTGGAGCCTCAAACACAATCTTGTGGCGTTTGCCGCCAAGATTTAGCAGACGGATAGTCTTATCTGTCAGTTCATTGATCGCATTCTGCTGGTATGGTATATTTTTCATTATTCCTTTTTTTATTTTAAGTGTTTATTATGGAGTTACCTTTTTCCAGAAGCAGTTATTCGAAATTTTCGAATAACTTAAACCACATATCATGTTTCTATCTGATATATGTTTATGCTTCCTCATCGTATTCAAAGTTCAACATGCCATTAAATAGGTCTTTATCTTCTTCAGAGGTTGCCAGCGCATCTTCTTCAGGCATGACAACGGTATCCTTTTTCTTGGGTAGAATTCTGCGGTAAGTGTTGTAGATGGCTTGTGGCAGAGCACACAGTTCCACCTTATCACTGACATCATCAAACGAACCTTCCCACGGGTCTTCACTGGGTGAGAACACATAAACCTTTATTAGTTGGGTTATATCCAAATCATAAATAATATCAACCAGTTTATCGATGGCTTCTTCACGATAAATAATAAGCATCTGTTTTTTCCCATCATCGAAATAACGGAAAACACCTTTATAGGTCTTTTGACCTCCAAAGGTATTTTGCTCCGTAAAAAGGTCTTCTTTGATACAAAGCATATCTGTAGCAAGATTAACCAGTTTTCGCATATTCTGCATCGAGCGGCTGCGACCAACAAATCCGGTACGGTAATAGCGGAGATTGTTTTTTGTTAAACCTGTTACCTTTTCGCCCTTCGTGTTTGTATAACCTTGGATCACTCGTTTGTTTCGTTTGTAGGTCACCATTTCGCAAATATTGTTTTCGTTGTTCGTAACAAGAATACATTGGCGATGGCCTCCATCTTCTGCATTAAGTTGCATAGTTGCGTGAAGAGTTGTTCCACTACCTGCAAAGAAATCAAGAATACATTCGGCATCAGGTATAACATTTTTAAGTAAATATTTCGCTATGCTTAATGTTTTAGGGTATTCAAATTCGATTCCTAATTCTTTGAATAATTTATCATTGCTTGAACCATCATTTACAATCGAAGGAGTATTTATAAATCTAATTTTGAAGATGAAACACAAATTGATTTAGATGATTTAAAATTGCTTGGAGAGATGAAATGGGCTACAGAAACCTATGATGAAAAGTTAGATAGAAGTTTCAAGGCTCCTATTGCAGAACTTAATAATATAAATTATCCAGGCTTTCAGAACCCAGAAATTCATGTAAAAAGTCATGTTAATATTGTTGATTCAATAACACATGAATCTTCTGTTCAATTTACAGTTCAAGGTGATGCAGAATTATCCCTGCCAGAAAAATATAACGGTTTAGGGTTGCGTAATCTTATCTCTATCTATTTAAAAATGGTTCAGTTCCGTGAGCAATGGACTAATTTAGATAGAATAGAAAAAGCAGGTATAAATCATATTGAACCTATTCATCTTGTCTTTATTGAAGAACCTGAAGCTCATTTGCACGCACAGGCACAGCAAGTTTTTATTCGTAAGGCTATGGATGTTCTGACGAATGATAGTACTAATGAAATACTTAGAAACAATAAAAATTTGACGACTCAATTAGTTGTTTCAACCCATTCAAATCATATTGTAAACGAAGTTGATATGTGTCATCTTAGATATTTCAAAAGAATCATTGATGACAACATAAAAATTCCAGTATCAGAGGTAGTTAATCTTTCTCGTACATTTGGAGATGATAATGACTCTAAAAGGTTTGTTACCAGATATATAAGATTAACTCATTGTGACATTTTCTTTGCAGATGCAATAATTCTTGTAGAAGGGGCTGCAGAAAGAATTCTTATGCCTAAATTTATTCGTGATGAGAATATGGATAATTTCTATATCTCGGTCATAGAAATAAATGGAAGTCATGCTCATAGATTTGATTCACTAATAAAAAAATTAGGAATTCCAACATTAATCGTTACAGATATTGATGCTTCAGAGAAAATTCAAAAAGAAATTAGGGGTAAGCTAAAATTAGTTTGGAATTCTTCAATTCCTCAAATAAATAAAAAACAAAAAACTAATAATGATACAATAAAATATTGGCTTAAAATAGAATCCATTGATAAGTTGATAAAATTATCTTTTCAGAAGAAACAGAAAAATAATATCTGTATATCATATCAGACACCTATATCAGTAAATTGGACAAATCAAAAGAAGGAAGATGAATTATATGAAGTATACCCGTATACTTTTGAAGATTCATTGGTTTTTACTAATATAAAGCTATTCCAGAGAGATGAAAAAATGGCAAAAATGGGAGTAATAACGGCCTTTTATAATTACCTAAAAAAATCAACTTCTTTAGAAGAATTTCATGAAAAGATGTTTCATTGTTTGGAGAATCAAGGAAATGTTAAAGCATCCTTTGCAACTGAAATACTCTATGTGGAAGAATTCGAAAATATACAAGCTCCTTCATATATTAAGGAAGGGTTAATGTGGTTACAAAAGTGTTTAAACGATAAAACTCATAAGTAACATGAATGAATCTGTAGACAAAATATTGGAAGAGTGTATCACAAAAGGAAGTCGTAAAAGTTTCTTTCTTTTTGCAGGCGCAGGCTCTGGAAAAACTCATTCGCTTGTTGTACTTTTAAATAAGATACGAGATAAGTGGGGACAAAAGTTCAAAATAGAAAATAGACATGTGGCCGTTATTACATACACAAATGCTGCCACAGATGAAATAATTTCACGCTTAAATTACAGTCCACTTTTTCATGTCTCTACAATTCATAGCTTTGTTTGGAATGTCATTCAATCGTATCAATCCGATATTAAAAAGTATTATTTAAGATTTAAAGAAGAAGAAAAGGCTGAATTAGAAGAGAAAATAAATAAGGCTAGAAAAAATGATGGTAAGACCTATTTAAATAATGTGGACAAATTTGATAAGGTTATCAAAAGCATTGCTAAAATTGAAACAGTATATAAATTTATATATAATCCCAATGGGAATAATTTTGAATATAATGCTCTTAGTCATGCAGAAGTGATTAAAATAGGAGCTAAAATGATTGTAGAGAATAAATTACTTCAAAAGATTATTGCCCAGCAATATCCATTTCTTCTGATAGATGAAAGTCAAGATACTAAAAAAGAACTAGTACAAGCCTTTTTTGAATTAGAAAGAAATTTTGGAGGTGAAAATTTTACATTGGGATTTATTGGAGACCAAAAATAACGTATATATACTGATGGAGAAGAAAGAATAACAACAATCATTCCCAAAGAGTGGAAAACACCTGTTAAGCCTATAAATTACAGATGTGATAAAAGGATAATTAAGTTATCAAATAAGATCAGTGAATCTATTGAGCAAAATGCTACGCAGAATCCTAGAGAAAATGCTGAAGAAGGATTTGTTCATCTTTTTTTGATCAGGAACGTCGATAAGATGAATAAATTTGAAAAGGAAGCTAATGTAGTCTTATCAATGAAGGAATTAACTGGCGACGATAAATGGTCAATGGAAGATAATAACATAAAAATACTAACCCTTGAGCATATGATGGCCGCAAGAAGGTTGGGCTTTGAAGACTTTTTGGGTATTATGCGGCATGTAGATAAGTATAGTCAAACCCTGCTTCAGGGTAAAGTTGATGATATGGACGTATTTTCAAAACTATCATTTCCATTAATAGATTCATTAAAAAAAGGTGATAATTTAAATGCTCTTAATTTGTTAAAATCATATTCTCCATTATTAATGAATTTGCCACCAGACAAAGCGTATGAAACATTGTCTAAATGTCGAGAAATATTAGATGGTTTACAAAAGATGGATTTAGGCAAAGTCGCTATAAAAGAATTCTTAAAAAATATTGTAGAGGCCAATTTATTCAATGTTCCCCAATTATTGATAGATGCTTTGTCAGTTCCATTGGAATCATTAGATGAGCAAAATGATGAAGTGCTTTATGAATGGGTTTCAGCTATGAATTTACCTGTAATCCAGATTATCAGATTTAATAATTACATTAATGGAAATTCGATGTTTGGTACTCATCAAGGTGTGAAGGGGCTTGAATTTGATCGTGTTTTAGTTATTATAGACGAAAAAGAATCAAATATGTTTCTCTTTAATTATAATAAACTTTTTGGAGTGGAACCATTGTCTGCAACTGATATTAATAATAGGAAAGAAGGAAAAGAAACAACTATAGAACGTACAATGCGCTTGTTTTATGTTGCATACACACGAGCACGTCATTCATTAGCTATTGCGATTTATACCGATAATCCAGAAATCATTAAACAAACTGTTACTAGAAATGGTTGGTTTGACTCTGCCGAAATATCAATTATGTAATATTTTAAAGATACGCAAAAAGGAGAGGAAAATCCTCTCCTTAATAAAAATCCATATTATACCTCCAACTCCTTTAGCGGCAATCCATAATTATATTGTTTGAAAAATCCTTTGTGGATAAGTTTCAAACCAAGGGTCTGATAATACTTGTAGTCATCATCTTCTGTGCAGAGGTATTTGTAACCATAGCGCGGGGCATACTCCTTGAAGAAGCGGGCAAGGTCTTTCAGGTTTTCCTGCTGGTTTCGTTTGAAGTTGCTGCGCACAATGATAATGCTCCAGTCGGGGTAGTGACCTACGCCACAACTATATTCCCAGAAACGGATGTATAAATCCATTTCGCCTACATGGACAGAAACACAAATGCCGTTGGCGTTGTGCATGACGGAACAGCAGTTTCTGTAACCGAATCTTTCACACAAATAGAGATTGAAATCGTAAATAAAATCGGAATAGTTCATAATAATTTGAATTTTGATGGTTAATAAAAAATTGATTATAGACTGAAACCTCGTTTGCGTTTCGGTTTCTTTTTCTTCTTTTTAAGCCGGTTGGCCTGTATCGCTTCCTCAGTATCATAATCCGTAGGAGAGGGTGTGAACAACCCCAGACTAATACTGGAATGGTTCTCCTGCTGGTATTCATGCCGAGGTTCCTCGCGTATGTTTTCTGCCTGTGCCTGACGCTGGTTCATGGTAGCAGAAAGAGCGTTATATCTCAGTTCCTGGTCGATGTTCAGGAAACTGAACTGGCGGTCAATCTTGGAACCGCTAAAGGTCAGTTGGTTGCATGTGAACTTGACACCCTCCATCTCGCCAGTCGTGCGACTTAGCTTCCATTGTGTATCAATTCCGTATCTCCGCAAGGCCAGTCGCAGCTCACTCCAGCTTCGGGCGTTCGGAACTTCTCGTTTCAAGGCATGACAGATAAAATACTTTACCTTGTCGTGACGACGCAACTGCATGAAATTGACATGCTCTTTTCCTTCGGTAAAATACAAGCGGTAACGGGCTGTCAGCATCTTGCAGACCTTTTCGTTCCGGTAGCGGTCGTTCTTGTCGCTGATGGTGCGACCGTCATTATCCACCCGGTTGTAAACGATGTGACAATGCGGATGGTTACGGTCGGTATGCCTGGCAATAATGAACTGAGTGTTCTCGATTCCCATCAGTTTCATATAGTCGTGGGCAATTTTCAGCATCAGCCCATCATCGTCACGGATGCGGTCTCCGTCCTCTGCGGAAAAGCTCAATGATATATGGCCGACCTTATTCTTGACCTTGTCGTTCAGTAAAGTCTGCAACTCGAATTGCTCCGCTATTTCTTCGGGCGAACCATAGACACCAACTGCTTTTAGCACTCGCGATTTATCTTCTTTCAGCACATAGTTTACGCACCCGGAAAACGATGTGCCCGTGACAATTTTACCTATCATCTTTGAGCTGTTTTATGAGTTGTGAAATCTCTTGGGCGACGGTTCGGCACTCATCGGCCACACGATAAAAACCGTAAGCGTTGGCTCGTTTTGCAAGCTGATTCAGGTTCGTGCTTTCGCCAATTAGTTTTCGGATGATGTCAAGATTTTCTCTCGTAATCCGTTCGCGCACTGTACCGTGTTCGATGAGTGAACGCACTACTTCGCTTTGACTGCGTTTGCTGCGTCGGCTGAGTGCTCTGAGCCAGCCGGATTGATCGTCTGTAAGACGGATTGTAACTGTATTTTTCTTATCCATAATATTTGCTTTTGAGATTAATAATTGTGACCATCGGGAGCCGTCTCACCGTCTTTTGAGGTGAGCAAGTGGCCGGGAAATGTAATACACCGGCATAAACTTGCTCCAGTGAAAAAGAAGTGAATCAGACATCTGACAATCATCGTTTGAAAAGTCCTTTCCGAGTATGTTGAACCGTTGCTGAAAGCGGTGTTTTCTCCACATTGACAAGCTGTAAATCGAAGGTCTCGACCAGCGTTTTCAAGGCCGGATTCAACACGATAAGACGATTGAAAATAGTCTCCTTTGTCTCTTCTCTCAGCAGAAAATCGGCAATGTCATAACCCGCATCACGTTCTTCTTTTGTTGCGTTTCTTTCCATAAAATCGAAAAGAGAAACCTCTATTCCCAGGCTCCGGATCATCTCCATTTTACTGTTCCAATAGTCGGTCGCACCCAAGTCGGGGAAGAGCAGGACACGTCGATTTCTCAATACGCTCATGGCATCCCGATTAAATGCTCCGTTCTTTCCGCCCGAAGCAATCCATAGATATTGCGGCAAATAGAAGCTGGATATCAAAGCGCTTTTCTCACTCTCCACCAAGGCAACCGGACGCTGCTGATAGGAGGATAAAAGATGTTCACTAAACAGGCATTGCCGGAGGTTGAAATTCTCTTTCTTCAAAAGGGAATGTACCCACGTGATGTAGTTGTGTGGCTCTTTAATCCGTCTTCCGTTTTCGGGATTGTAGAGCATCACTTTTCCGGTGCGTACCCGTCCGGAAATATCCATCTGCCAAAAGACCGTAGCTCCCGGCCAATGCTTCGAGGTTCCCACATGGTAGCGTAACATCAGCTCTTCGGTAGCCTCCTGCCCGAAATGGAAATTCAGGAACTGAAACAGCTTGTTCGTGTGATACAGCTTCAGGGACTGCCTCATGATTTCCGGCTCAATGAATGAAGGCGCAGGAGGCAGGCTGATGCGAGGCTTTGACCTCGGCACAAGCTCTTCGCTCAGTCGTTCCTTGGCCATCGGGTTCTCGTCAAAGTACATTTTGGGCGTATAGTTGTAGCCGCATTTCTGCTCATGGTTGCATCGCCCTACATAATCGGGAAAGCTGATTTGTTTTTCCGTATCAATATATTTGGCGAAACAACTTTTGCGGTGGCAGTTCGGGCATGTGTGCCTGGTGCTGACACCTTTGTATGGTTCTAATGTGAATCTATAGTTCATTTTTCTTTCTGTTTGGATGTTACTATGCACATTTTCGCAACTTCACAAACCCCTCGGTTGCGAAAATGTGCATAGTAACAGGTTTATTTACTGTATTCTCCATGATTTTCTTTTCTGAATAAAGTTCCGATGTGACGTTTTAGAAACATCTTGAAAGCATGCTCCTTCATCCCGTAACTTTCAGCAATGCCGATACCTTCTGCCGTTGTAAATCTCTGAGGCAGATTCAGGTAGATGTTGCGGTGCAATTCGCTCAACTGTTCCTGGCTGACGGCTGTCTGCACTTTTACGGCTGTTGTCCGAAAATACTCGGCCAGCAGGATGGCACGGTTCACGCTTTCAAGGTTAATCGTAGTCTTATCGCACTCTCCGCAAGTCCATCGGGCAAGCTGGATAATCAGACAAAACCGGATAATGTAGATTTCCAGTTTGCAGTAAATACCTACCAGAGCATCATTGGTTTCCATATCACATTGGCAGACATTTTCATGCTGCCAACCGTAAAGCCGTTGCTTGGCATTTTCATCGAATGGCAGGCATTGAGGCTGTAACTCATTATTCTCGTCATGCGGACAATCCTGTGCGATCAGCTTGTCGATAATCTGTTGCCACTGGATTTCCAGTTCTTCAGGAGTTTCCCGGTCGTTCCATCTGCTTTTCAAGACAGATTCAGGCATCACGAAAAGAATACGGTCGATAAAACCGTTACTTGAACGCTCCCCCTTGACCAGTTCGCCCAGAATCTTCTTTTGGATGGTACCGATAACGGAGATATAGGGACGTCTGATAAAAATGGAACTTTGTGTACTCTTGCGATCGGAAATCGTGGGCTTGGCATTAAACACCGAAAGCCAGAACTGTTCTTCCGAACCGTTATTGTAGCGGTTGAAATTCTTGAACCAGGCAGATAGCTCGTCCGACCAAAGGTAGAGCCCTTTGGGATTCTGGACATGTATCGGGCTCAATCCTTCGGGAGTGATATCCGAAACAAGAAAGCGTCTACGCACGGGAGCCTACGGAAACTCATCCAAACCGGTTTCCAAGCGTTCCTTTTTGCTCATGGACATAGTGCGTTCATACTCGGCATACAGTTTCTGATATTCCTGATTCTGACAATAGTCGTGCTCGATAAACGGCTGGAAAGCAAAACTCAGCGGGTGGCTCTTGTTGGCTCCGGGGCGTCCAATCAGTGCCATGTACAGAATGGGACTTTCCAGCCAGTTACGCTTCACCTGCACCAAATGGGAGTTGCCAATCCCCACGGCAATGGCTGCAAGAATAGCCGCAGCGACATAATCGACGGGATAGCCCTGACAATCGTGCAAACTGCTAATGATGCGCTGAATCCTGATAGGAAAGATTTCTATCGGAAATTCACCACCGGACATCTTGGCTCCGATGCGCACAGCCTCTCCGATAATACCTTCTGCTGTTAATTTGGAGGTTTCCATAGCCGTGCAGATCAAAAGTTATAACCTCCCTTTGGTTTGCGTTTCGCCCCATGTACTATCTCCGCTGCCTGTTCTTGAAGCGACATGGCCTGCATTTGCTTGCGTCCGGACTCAATCCATTGCAGCAACTCATCTTCATAGAAGTAGAGTTTTTTCCCTCGTTTGTAAGCCGGAATCAGTCCTTTACGTGCAAGCGTGTAAATGGTAGGCTTTGCCTTACGTGTGATTTTACAGGCTTCGTCAATTTCAACAAGACGATGCTTGTCAGAAGATGTCTGCGGTTGCAATGCCGCCACCATTTGCCGGATTTGTTCCATCTGTTCTGTGAGATAACCTACCGCCTGCGGCAGCTTATCAAAAGTGATTTGTTCGTTTGCCATACGTACTCGTTTTTAATTGTTCGCTGGCAAAGGAAATTGGTGTTTTGATGGTGGAAAACATCACCGGAATATAACTGTGAGATAACTTTTAGTGGTGATTGGTAGTGATTTTTAGGATTTTGAGTACTTTTGCATTGTGGAAAATGTAGAGCGCATTTATGTAATTTTTATAGAGTATGATATATGCTACTGAGGTAATCGTAAAAAAGATTCAACGATTTACGACGGAAATAAAGGATAAAGAATATGATAAGGAGTCTGTTTTTATTGAGCATTATCAATATGAAGAATTATATGATCAAAACGATCATGATTATATAATGCTTCAAGTTCAAAACTCAGAAATTAATCTAACATTAAAAACTACTTGTTTTGGGAGTATCGAAAGTATTCTAAAATGTTCATACCCATCGGTGTTAGATAATAAGAGATCTAATTATTCTATTGTATATAAAAAACACAATGTGAATGCTGTAATATGTCATTTTGATGGATACACAGGTTTGCATTCAGAAGAAGAATGTATCACAATAAATGAGCAACTAGAGAATATTAAAAAAGATAAGACATTAAAACCTTATTGGGATTATTCGCCAAAGGAAGTTCCTATTTTAGAAAAATTCAGAGAAGATATTTATATATTTTTAGCTAGTAGTAAGAATAAATAATGATTAATGCAAAATATATCCCAATGTTTGACGAACAAGAGTTTGTCCTTGTGTGTCGTAGAAATGATTATGAGAATGGAATAATTGGTGTTGGTTTATTCCTTGTGAGTAGAGAAGAATGGGAAGATACTGATGATTACTCAATTAAAACATTTGATTTGCTTTTAACAGCAGTTGAAAATAATGTGGTTAAGTTGTACCCTGCCCCCAATAATGCAGTGGTAATATTTCAAACTCTTCCTTATTCAAGAAAAGTAGATTACATTGAAGTAGATTAATATCTGAATTATACTATTTTTACATCTAATTTAATACAACATACTGATTCTGTATGTGACATTTTACGTTCAATCGTTGAAATCTCCAAGTCGCGGAGGGTATGAGCAAAAACATTCTTGATGAAGGTAGCGGTATGAATGCGCTTTTTGCTGAACGCTTTACCAATATTCCATCCAAAGTGCATAATATCAATGCTTTTAAGTTGTGAATCCACTTTTACGGGCGATATCTTTTGTAAGGTATCGCCTGAACTATATTCAGCAACGTATGTACATAGACGGTTGAGATCTTCTTCACTCATATAGGCAACCATTGTTTGCTTCGTATAGCTAATGACCTTTTCCAATTTAGTTTGAATAGCACAATTCTTTTTTGCGATAGAATTGGTTCGCATAACTTCATATTTTGAAGGTTCAGAGATTGTTTCTTCAGCGGTAGGAGCAGGGTCAATGACATTGGGAGTAGCCTGGCTTGAGTCTTCGATTGTAAGGTCTTCCGAAACAGAAACGGCGTTATTGTTATCTTTCATCTTTTGAAAAGCAGAGAAACGAAATAGAAAAGCTTCCATGCGTGGCAGCAGAAACTGATTGAAAGTTGTCTGTAAACTGGCATAGATTGCCATCAAGACAATTACTGTTGCAAAAAATGTAACACTACTACTGAAATCGTCAACACCTTTGGATAAAACAAACTGACGAGCTAAAACGCCAATAACAAGAGTACCTACCAATACAAGGGAATAGAGTGCTATATGTTCTATATTTTTCTGATTCATAGTGATATTTGCTAATTGTTTGTGCGCAAATATATGTCATTTCATAGATACCATGTTATAAATCCAAGAAAGTGGCAGCATTTGTCCTCGATATGTAGCTTTTTTCCTTGTCAAGGTGTTATTGTTTGACAAAAACTCAAAGGGAAATATAGGTAATTTCATATTTGGGAGATTATTTTGCTTTCTCTATCTAAATGGCTGAATGAAAAATCCTATATTTGTATAAATGTAAAGAAATGCCCTAAAACTGTGGATTTTCGTGGTGGCATAGGCGTGACAGATTGTTAACTTACTGTTATCAAGTAAGTTTTGTTAGATAGTTAAATATTCCAAACAGAATTTTGTTGCGGTTTTATTAAGCAAATTTTGTACCTTTGCAAATAAAATAACGGTTATGGCACGAACAGAAAGTCAATTAGAAATATACAAGATTATTTTGGGACGCAAAACTATGCGACAAATCATCATTGAGAAAGAACATATTGAAGAAGCTATTGATGATAATAATTTGTTTAATCGTTTGTTTTCTAGAATGCTTCATGCAATTACACAAGATACCGCATGGCATACTGATAGGACAAAAATAGGACTATCTTTGCTATCCAACGAAGGAGAGGAGGTAAATCAAATATTAACAAGTCATTCTGCACAAAATCTCATAGAGGGTTACATTGATGGTGGACAGTACGATAAAATTAGGACGGCTGCTCAGATGAACCATGTCTCTGATAAAACTGTTTTAGGTCGGGATAAAATGATAGCAAGTCGTTTCTACCTATATTTGCATTTACCATTAGATTCAAATGTAGGTTTACTATTTCTTGAACGTAAAACTGGACAAAGCATAAAACCTGCAATTGAAATTCTTTTAAAAGAGTTACTACGCACTAATCATCAGATTAAACTCGAAAGATATGTTCCTCAGTCTTTAATAGACGAATATAAAGACTCTGGAATTATTGATAGTTTTACCTTTACAGATTTCATTACAACAGGAGTTATGGATGGTAATGGGATAAATGAAATTGTAAGAGGATATGATGTTTCCATCAAAATAACGCCAACAAGAGAGAATAAACCTTCCTATGATTTGATTAGAAATGTGTTAGGTTTGATAGGTCAAAGCAATTTTAATATTGGGAATACAACTAAAATGCTTTCTAATTTTGGCAAAAAGAAAGGAACACTTAAAAAAGATGATAAAGTATATTCTTTTATCATTGGCGATGACTTGAAGATAAAGCCTATGATGCCAATAAACGATGAAATACAAGATGAAGAAACTGGAATGTTAAAAAGAGCAGATATAAAATCTATGTGTGATGACCTTTTAGCGCAAATATGTGAAGAAGTGTACATTGTAGAATAAAGACTTTATGAATATATCAACTCTTTTATATTACATTCTCAAACTAATTACAGAAGGACACAAGTGGCAATATCAAAATGCAACATGTACAAATAAACCTCCTAAATTCTATTTTTCAGTTTTGCAGTGGATTGCCATCTTGCTTGCATTTATATTCACGTTAACAAATAACGCAGGACTGAGTAATGACATCATAGATACGTTGCTTAATTCATTAAGTATCATGACGGGGTTATTCCTTGCTCTCATTGTTGTAGTCTATGATAAATTTAAGGAATTAAGATTTGATGCAAGCTCTGATAGTGGAAAAATCAACAGATTGAAATCTTGGAATTATCTTCAACAATTTAACGCATTGGCTTCATATGCAATTTTTATTTCTCTAATAGTTATCTCAATACTTGTGGGAACTTTGTTATACGGGCAGCAAATAGATTTCTCAAATGTCTCTATTGCCACGTCAATAGAGGAAGTAAATGTTAGTCTTTCTATTAAAATGACGTTAGTATGTGTTGTTCGTTTCTGCGTTGTATATTTCCTACTTGATTTCTTCATTCTGACAATCTATGCTGTCACAAGTTTATTCCAACTGATAAATCTTGAAATGCTTTCCAAACAGCCAACATACAATATTAGAGGAAATAAGGTGATGGAAGATAAATTAGTTCTCAAGAAAGAATATCCAATACTTTCTATTATATCCAAAATTGCCATTGGGATTTCTGTTGTTGGGATAATTGCCTATGAATGGGAAAATATCGTATCAGCATTTCAAAGGCTTTTCTAATTAAGCATCATAATCCTTATTAAGCTACATTACCTTTTGTTGTATCACAAATTAGCTTATAATATGAATATGTTGCTTTATTGTTGCTTTTAGGCTGAGTGTATTGTTTGATGGAGTTCTAATAGGGGAATACAGCCTTGTTATAAATTCATATGAAACACACTTATTCCAACTGTTGCCACGCTCTGACCATTCATAACAAACGCGGTAATCATTGAGTTGCAAGCCTAATCCATCTGCCATTTTCTTCAATTCACGCCTGATTTCTTTTGGGGGCAGTATATAGTCTTTTCTCTTTCATACCATTTTCTTTCGATAAACTTTGATTTTTTACATGATATAGTTCATTAACAAAAAAGGCTCCGCTTTTTTGCGTAACCCTTGCCGATTGGCTTTTATGACAATGCATTCACAATGTCAATTACCAACTTTATCAGCTTGAGAAAGCGATAAATTCTCTTCATCGTTTTGTCTCCTACTTACCACACTTGAGCACAAAATTTTAGAGTCAAACTTACAGGATGCTTTGTGTGGAGCTTTACGTCTGAGGTATCACCGTGCAAAATTACTGGATAGCATCCTTATCTTTCTCCCTGCAAATGTACGAAAAAAATCAGCTAAATGCAAAATGATTGTTCTATATATAACGCCATATCACACCCCACCGTTACCCTTACCACTCATAAACCACACCCCGAAAAACGTGGCATACCCTAAATTTCGCCACGTAACCACCTCAGAGGCAGGAAAGGCTTGCCGTGACAAATTTAGGGCATTGTCGTATATAGTCACCTTATATTTTTTTATGTTGAAAGTCGTGCTTTCATTGATAAACCAGAAATTGGTAATTATTGTGTAGTTTTTAACAACAAGAATAATAGATTTGTAATTAAATGGGGGCTTGTGGATATAATCACACAAAAGATGGACCATTAATGCTTCTTAGGCAGATTCAAGTATATACAAGTCATTTTTTTTGATAGATATAAAGAACGATGGTTAAAAGATTTATCACTTAATGCGAACGATGTTATTTGTAGATATTTGTCAAGAAACAAAGAGGCAATGCCTATTGAAATGAATAATGAGATTAATAGACATTTGGATCAATACGGAGCTGGTGCAAAATATGGTTTTCGAGTTAGAGATGGCTTCTGCTTTGCATTGCTAGACTTACAGGTTATGCAAAGTAAAGATGGGAATTGTGAAAAAGATAAGCCACAAGCGATGTATGTAGTTTATAAAACATTTATGAATGAGGTAGATATGGCTGATACACAATTATCTGCGATAGACAAATCTCATTATGATGCATGGTTAAGATATATACAAACTCTTAAAAAGGAGTCAACAGATGGAAAAATAACTCTTACACTTGATGCATAATTAATAAGAACAAACTATCTGCATTATTAAGGTATTGGTGTGCAGATAGTTCGTTCTGTAAATTCTTTACTTCAATGAAATCTTATTCGCCGTCTCTCTCTTCTTGGAATTGACCAAATCTGCATAGATTTGTGTCGTGGTGACATTCTTATGAGTTAGCATCTTCGATACTGTGTAAATGTCTGTGCCTAAAGAGATTTGGATGACCGCATACGAGTGCCTAGCCGTGTGGAACAGAATACAGGAAGCAAGCAGATGAAGGGATGAGAAAGGAAAACGTAATCAGTTGAATATGAGTAGTAGTTCCGTTTTTTGCTGAGATAAAGTAAAGCAAAAATGGACAGGATATTGCAGGTGTTCAGTTACCAGAGTGTTAGTTGTCCAGTTACCTGAACGGAATAGGTAACTGGCCGAACAATGAATAAACTGTCACAGAGGCTATTATTCACTGTATGTCAGCATTTTGCATATCAAAGGACGCTTATGAAATAGGTAATTTTGCCATTAAAAAAATAAGCGTATGAAAGTAGAAAAATTCAAGGTGTTGCTCTACCTGAAAAAGAGCGGTCTTGACAAATTCGGAAAGGCTCCGATAATGGGGAGAATAACGGTAAACAATACGATGGCGCAATTCAGTTGTAAGCTATCATGTACTCCGGAGTTATGGAATCCAAGAGAAAGCCGACTGAATGGAAAAAGTAAAGAAGCCGTTGATATTAATGCGAAAATTGACTGGCTCTTGCTTTCGGTCAATTCTGCATTTGATTCACTTGTTGAACGTAAGATTGATTTTGACGCAACTGCTGTCAAAGAGCTTTTGCAGGGAAGTGTAGAAACCCAGATGACTCTGTTGAAACGGCTTGATATGCATATAGAGGATATGCGCTCAAGAATCGGTATTGATGTGGCGAAAAGCTCCATGTCAACATACATTTACACCCGGAGGTATCTTGGCGAATTTATTCAAAAACGATTCAAGACAAATGATGTTGCTTTTGGACAGTTGAATGAACACATCCCATGGGAGTTTCAGGATTATATACTGAAGGACAAAGGACTTGCGGTAGATACGGTAAGACATTATCTGGCAATCCTGAAGAAAATCTGCCGGATTGCATTCAAGGAAGGACATGCGGAGAAGCGTTATTTTGTGAATTTCAAACTACCCCAAGAGAACAGGAAACCACCACGGGCTTTGAGTCGTGAGGATTTTGAAAAGATTCGTGATGTTGTAATACCACCGGAAAGAATCACTCATAATATAGCCAGGGATTTGTTTCTCTTTGCCTGTTATACAGGAGTTCCGTATGCGGATGCAGTTTCAATCACTGGAGATAATATATACAAGGACGATAAAGGCGACTTATGGTTAAAGTATCTGAGAAAGAAGAATGAATATCTGGCCCGCGTCAAATTGCTGCCGGAGGCTATCGCTCTTATAGAAAAATATCGTTCGAATGACAGGGAAGAACTTTTCCCGATGATACACCACCCCAATATGAGGCGACACATGAAAGGTTTGCGGGATCTGGCTGGCATAAGCTGTGACCTGGTCTATCACATGGGAAGACATACCTTCGGAAGTCTGATAACCCTTGAGGCTGGTGTTCCTATTGAAACAATCAGCAAAATGCTGGGTCATACCAATCTGACAACTACTCAGCTTTATGCAAGGGTAACTCCTAAAAAACTTTTCGAGGATATGGATAAATTCATCGAAGCAACGAGTGATATGAAACTGGTATTATAAATCAAGAAAGAAAGAATCATGAGAAGTACATATAAGCAATTGTATTATATAAACCGCAGTAAAGTCAAATCTGACGGGACTACATCAATCATGTGCCGTATTACAATAGACGGAAAGGCTGTTGTATTATCAACCGGGTTGTATTGCCAGCCGGAAGAGTGGAACAGCAAGAAAGGGGAAATCAAGAACAACAGACTGAACGGAATGCTTGGTGAATATAAGAAACGTGTAGATGAAACTTATGCTGAACTGTTGAAAGTAAACGGTGTCATCAGTGCAGAGTTGCTGAAAACAGCCATGACAGGAGCAGTTGACATCCCGAAGTACATATTACAGGCAGGGGAGGTGGAACGGGAAAATCTGAAAATCCGTTCCATTCAGATAGATTCAACCTCCAGTTACAGACAATCAAAAATGTATCATTACTATCTGGGGGAATACATCCGTTCTCTAGGCAAGGAGGACATGCTTTTTACAGATATTACCGAAGAGTTTGGCACCAATTTCATTTTGTATCTGAAAACAAATTATCCTCATAAGCCATCATACCGTAACCATTGTCTTTGCTGGCTGAAACGTCTGGTCTATCTTGCCGTGGATAACGGAATCTTGAGATATAATCCTTTGGATGATATAAAATATGAAAAGAAGGCACCTACAAAACTTATGTATATAAGCAAGAGCCAGCTTCAGGAGATAATGAGTAACCCAAAACAGAATCCATTACAGGAACTTGCAAGAAGAACCTTTATATTTTCATGTTTTTGCGGTTTGGCTTATGTTGATGTACGCAATCTCTATCCGCATCATATAGGTACAACTGCAGAAGGACGGAAATATATCAGAACATACCGCAAGAAAACAAGCGTTGAGTCATTTATACCATTGCACCCGGTAGCGGAGCAGATAATTTCCTTGTATAATATGACAGATGATAGTCAGCCCATTTTCCCGTTACCCATACGGAGTATGATTTGGTTTGAGATACATGAATTGGGATTTTCGCTTCAGTTCAAGCATAACTTGTCATACCATCAAAGCCGTCATACTTTCGGTACCTTGATGGTTTCTGCCGGAGTTCCCATGGAAAGCATCTCAAAGATGATGGGACATACAAATATCAGAACTACACAAGGATACGCAAAAGTTACAGATGACAAGATTTCAGTGGATATGGATAAATTAATGGAGAAAAGAAATTTAATAAATGAAATAAAAACGTTTACTTAATTTTTATTGATGGAGTATACGGATAAAATAATATTGGAACTATATAAAAGATTAGAAGCTGCCTTAAAAGATTAACGAATCGTTTTGCTAATAACGACTTATTCCTTTTAAGACAGCTTCTAGTGCTTTCTAATTACTTCTTTGCACACATGTCTGCCATCAACCAATCACTGTCTGGTCTAGTAATCAATCGTGCATTATTATATGCCATTTCCATTGTGAATATGGTCCTTCCTTCGTAATTGTTTACTTCTTTTTCTTTATCGTATTTATGGTTACATACAAGAGCTACGTCTATTGTTCCCTTATGCTCAAGTGCTAATGGAAGCAAAAGTTGCATTTTATGATCCTTGACATAATATACTGGAATAGCTGTTTTGTAGTTCCATGCTACACGACTTAGAGCTATATCTAGAGCATTACTGAAGCGTGTTGTAAGAAATTGTTTCCAATCATCATCTTCAAAAATCGCATCAGCTAGTTTTTTATAATAGGCTTCTCGTTGGGGTTTGGGCAATGCTGCTGGGTCTTCAATAAATTGGAAACCATCTGTTGCTCCTTTCTTTATAAATCCAACAGGAAGTCGTTCTATATTTTCTTTTATAAAATGATTCCAGTCTAAAGTTGGTCTTTGGGCAGTAATATCATAGAATAATTCACGGGGATCATCAAAATATTGAGCTCGTTTAGGTTTATATGGGAAATCTGTTATAATTTTTTGATAGTAACTATTTGCGGTCCCAAATCCTAAGAACACCCATGGTTGAATGACTGCCGGATTCTTACCATTATTTTTCTGAAAAAAGGCATAAATCGGGTCATAAATGTTATCTACCAATCCTGTATTCCAAACAGCATTGTCTTCATTAGTAAGAATTTTTAAAATTGGCTTTCTGACTTCTTTTTTAGATCTTTCTATCTCCTCTTCATCTTCGTATTGGAGTCGTTCAAAAGTGTAAGAAAGATAATTCTTTAGAATGGGTTTTGCCAACTTGTCTTTTTCATCATAATACCAACGTTCGTCTAATGCCAAATTGACAGCCAAGTCATTAATAGCAGCATCCCACCCTAAGATATCGGGTTTATCTTTGGGTTTGGGGAAATAGGCGAAATTACTAATAGATTCTCCTATGTAAGATCCTTGTTTTAGACTGAGAGTCTGGGATGACACCCTTGTGGCTACCGTAGAAGTTGGTGATTTAATCCCTAATTTCTTTAAATCACGTGCTTTTACCGGAGCTTCATGTTTTGATGGATCTCCAATACGGAATTCGATACGCTTACGAAACAAACATTCCACAGCTTGTCGGATACCAATGAATCCCATTTTTAAATATTCATCTTTTGCTACTTTGGAGCCAATCGCAGCAAAAGGAATCCATCCATCATCATCAGAAACAACACTTGCGAAAGCTGCTTCTATCTTCTCTTTCAGTGCGTTTGTAATTTTCAAATAGTTAGGGGCGATACGAAAAGCCTTAAATACCTCACCCGTACCCTGGGGTTGATAACAAGGCTCATACTTTGCTTTTGGATAATAACTCTCCAATAATTTTTCTACGTCCAGAGGAACATTGTTGCGTTTCTCAACAAGTTTGTTAAAACAAGTTCTGAACTCATCATACCTTAAATAGTTTCCCGGTAATGTCGGGGTCAGCGCATAAGCGCCCTCAAGCAGAGCTCTAATTTCTAATTCTTCCATAAAAAATTAATTTTTATTTTGTTATGGCTATCATTATTGATAGCTTTTTCACTATGCAAACAAACAAATAGCGTGCCGTTATATTAATTGGGATATTTAATTAGCAATTGTTAACATTGCATTCAAGAAAACTGAAATCAGTCGCCCATTTCCTCGCCGTCCATAGAAGTTAGTACAGACTCTATTGAAAGCGAAAAGGTCTGGCGGCTTTGCCGTTTCGGGCTGAATCTTCCTCTTTCAGAGCGTATTCAGCCCGAAAACCTTTTCCCTTTCACGTCTGTACAATGGACGCCGACGGCAGCGGAAACAAGCGACTGACGGAAAAGTCAAAAAAAAGATAAAACAGCATATAGATTGGTTCAAATAGGGCCTAATTCTATATGCTGTTATTTTATCATTTGGAAAGGCTGTTTTTTAGAAACACACATAAAATGGGCAGGCGGTCAACTGCACTCCCTCCAGAAAAATCAAAATCCCTACGTGTCCTTTGTGGAGCGTTTTGCGTGTCAGCTTCTTTTGTATCTGTACGCTTCCTTGTACCCTTTCATCAGTGTCTTTTCTATGTCGGAAGCCCGGTAGAGAATCTTGCCGCCTACCTGCGTGTAAGGCAGAATGCCGTTGTTGCGGTAGTCCTGCAAGGTTCTCCGGCTCACTTTCAGCAGGTATGCCACTTCCTTGTCCGTCAGCAGTTCATCGCCATAGGCGGACGGTTGCCGTTTTTCCAATAACTTTTCGAGCAGGGCCAGCAGCCTGTCGAAATTCGAGTGGAACGTTTTTACCCACTCATGGTCCTTTTCTCTGATTTCATTACTCATACGCGTTTGATATAGGGTTATACATTATTCTTGAAACTCGTTCAAATGGTCTTGCCTTTCCAGCGGGCTTCCTTACGCTTTTCCTCTACATTCCCGACCACTCGCTCTACATCGTCAGGACGGTAGTAAGTCCGGTTCCCGATTTTTGTAAAGGCAAGTGTCCCGTTATCCCTCAGGGTCTGCAAGGTTCTCGGACTGATACGCAACCTGCGGCAGACCTCGTGGTTGTCCATCCATTCACTTGTTTCCTTTCCGCCGTGTTCACGGCACAGACTTTCCACTCGCTGCACGAAGCGATCCAGTTTGGCGGCAATCTCCTCGAAAGTCCTTTTTTCAAAGCTGATGATTTCCATTGTCTTCATTATTTTCAGTTAAACATATATTCATATCTCCGGAACAGAACAGGTCTTTTACAGCCGATATGCCATCATGTCTCATAGTCCTATTCTCGGCAGGAAATGTGACCGTTTTATCTTGTTTCCACTGCAAATAAAAGCAGTAGAAATCACACTGCAATGGATTTTCAGACCGGTGACGATGCGTTGCCCGAAATGACATCATGTTACATATCAACTGTATACAATGAGCCTTCTTTATAAACAGAATCTTCTTGAACAATCCGGTATGTAGAAATCACTCCGGCAAATCACGGCAGTCAGCACCGACCGCCCAATCGGTATAGTGCACGAGATTACATAATTGTCACGGTATCTCCATTTGCTTGATTCTGTTCACTATACACACTTCCTTTGCTCACAACAATGAGTCAAGGTGCGCACCGAGACCAGTGAGTAAACCGATTAAAATCAAAAATGTATGGCAACAAAAAAGAAATTGACCAAAGAAGAATGGGAGGCCATGACAGGTACGGACATGTCACTCATACTCCCGTCAGATGGCAACATTGAAACTGTCCTGGAATCATCCTTGAATGATACCGGGAAAGAGAAGTCAGAAGGAACGGTAGAACAGACCGACTTCATATCCGAGAACCTGCAACCGTCAACAGGAAAAGAGGAAGCCGTTCCAACGTCTCAACGTCGTATAAGCACTAGGCAGAGGAAACTTTCTCTGGACGAATACAGGAAAACCTTTCTTCAGGTTCCGAGAATCGAAGACCGCAAGCCCGTATTTGTTAGCGGCGAGGTACGTGACAGGCTGGACGAGTTTGTCCGCAGGTTGGGAGGACGTAAAATGAGCGTTTCAGGACTGCTTGAGAACATCGCCCGGCAACATCTTGAAATCTATTCGGAGGACTTCGAGCAGTGGCGAAAGCTGTAACATTTTCCTGAATGACAGACTTGCTTACTGACTTCAGTCATTACAGTATTCAGACTGTCAGCAGCCGACCTGAGGGGGTAACGGACAAAACTTCAGTTTTGGGAGTGGAGGCAATCCGCTCCCGGTGGTCGCAGATTGTGAGAAAAAGAATAATCAGAAATCAAACGAAGAAAATATGAATGACAGAAAGAAAAACAGACCGAGGGGACGCCCCAAAATAAGCGGAGTGTGCAAACTCAGCAAAGCCGTTACAGTGAAATTCTCCAAGATAGACTACGAGCGGCTATGCCGACGCAGCAGACAGGCTAACCTCACGCTGGCGGAATTTCTCCGCGTATCAGCCTTTGAGACGACGATAACGGCCAGACACTCTGCCGAGGAGACGGCCGTCATACGCAGTCTTACGGGTATGGCGAACAACCTGAACCAGCTGACCCGGCTGTCCCATCAGACCGGATTCCACCGTACCCAAAGGACGGTAACAGAACTTCTGCAGAAACTCAAGGAGATTATTATCCGGTATAGGCACGGAGAAAGGAGGCCGTCATGATTGGAAAGATCAAGAAAGGGAAATCCTTCGGCGGCTGTATCCGCTACGTGATGGGCAAGGACAACGCGGAAATCATTGACTCAGATGGTGTATTGCTGGGAAATATCCGGGAAATAACGGACAGTTTCGACTACCAGCGGGAGCTTAATCCGAAGATAAAACAGCCTGTCGGGCACATCGCATTGAGTTTCAAGCCGGAAGACAAGGCATTGCTGACAGATGAATTTATGGCTAAAATAGCCCGGGAATATATGGAACTGATGGAAATAAAGAACACTCAGTTCATCCTGGTAAGGCATCATAACACAGACAATCCGCACTGCCACCTGGTCTATAACCGCATCGGATATGACGGCAAGGTAATCTCTTCCCAAAGCGATTACAAGCGTAATGAAATCGCCACAAAATTGCTTAAGGACAAGTACGGGCTGACATATGCGGAGGGCAAGGGCAAGACTAATGTGGAGAAACTCCATGCTTCGGAGCGTGTGAAATACGAAATCTTCAATGCCGTCAAGGCAGCTTTGAAGCATTCCAAAACATGGAAAGAGTTCAACGATTACCTGCTTCGCCGGGGTATCAGGCTGGAATTTGTAAAACGTACCAGGGAGATAAAAAAGCTGGAGGACATACAAGGAATCCGGTTCACCAAGGACGGACAAACCTTCAAGGCTTCGCAAATCAGCCGGGAGTTCAGCTTTGCCAGGCTGAATGCCCAATTGAGTTGGAAGCCTTCGGAATCCCAACAGGCATCCGAACGCAAAGTGCAGCAAAGAATACCGGACGGAGGCCATCTTCTGGAAAGTACGGGACCTGGACTGTTCAGTCCAAAAAGCGACACCGCTCCCGAAGAGCCGTTACCTCAGGAAGACCTCTTGCGCAGACGCAGGAAAAAGAAAAGGAGGAAAGGATTCGGGCTGTAGCCTGTCCTTTCTTCATTCAAATTATTTATGAACATTAAAATTGTAGGAATATGAAATTGGAAGAATATATCGAGAGCATCTTTGGATGCCTGGAAAGAATCGAAAACAAAATCAACGGGCTGTCCGTTCCCTTACCGGAAGGTAACAGCCCGACAGTTAACAATGAAAAGGATGACTCCGTGCTGAATGAAGTCCTGAAAAGTCATGAGACATTTCGCAACTTGTTGGCTCGCTTGTACGAGGGACTTGCTGCCATTAAGAACGATATGGTTTCCATGGACAGGAAAAACTCGTCACAGGAAAGACTTGGACAGGTCTTGTCTGAAATGCGTAATGAACAGCGTCAGCACCAGGAGAAAGTGGAAGCCTTGTTTTGTGAGACTAATGACACAATCAGAAAGAATGCCGTCAAGACAAGCAACATCAACCATCATTTCAGCCTGAGTATAGAATCCCCTTACACTCTTTGGAGTTTTTTCGTGATGTTTGCAACAATCGTGGTCTTGTCCGTGGCTCTCTATTTTTCGGTGAGAACTGACAATGTACAGGCCGATAATGATCTGAAGTACCGTTATGTCAAGATGAAAGGAGATGCTACCCCCGAGCAACTTGTGAAACTAGAGAATCTCTTTGGACCGAATCGGGATAACGGACTGATCAAGCAGATGCGTGAGGACGTGGAGGCCTACGAGGAAGCGGTACGGAGACAGGCCACCCTGACCGAGCAGGTACGGCTGAAAGAACAGGCTGCAAGAGAACTGGACAGCAAGGCGAAGTCCATCAAGGACAAGTCAATTAAAAAGTAAGCTTACGGCCAGTGTTAAGATAAAAATTAGACTTTATACAGCCATATAGCTCTTTCATTTATACTAATACTTCCCTGAAAGATGGGGCTTATATTTAAATAAAAGAGCCATAATACTGCCGTAGATAAAAAGTGTATATGTATAATCAATCTTCTATACAAAATTCGTAATCAGATAAAAATATATCAGATTTTATATACTTTCGCTTTTTGAAGAGTAGATTTAAAGGACTTTTAAAGAGGCGTATCATTACTCAATACAAAGCTTGATACGCCTTTTCTTTTAGAATGTTCAATTTTAATATTTTGCACACTATCACGTTCCATATAATGTTGGTTAATATCTGCTCTGTTATATATGTGATCATTAAAAGTATAATTTTATATGCAATCGCAATGCACAGAGCGATATTTATTGAGACATTTCTCAATTTTAGTCTTAATGCTCATTCTGTATCTATCTGGAGCTAGGACTTCAACATCAGGTCCAAAAGCTAGAATTAATTGGTCGAGTTCTCGTGTTGGTATTACTTTAATAGTAACTATGCACTTGTATTCATCAATAATTTTCTGTGAGGTGTGCAGTGGCTTTGAAACAATGTATTTAAATCGTTCTGAACTAAATTGCAAAATAATTGTTTCGGCTTCCTGTACTTCATAAGGCACCGATACCCCTACAATATCATCAAAGTAAGAGTTGAAATCCACAAGATCATTTTTACAGAATGGAACATCACTTCTAGTTATCCCTTCAATTCGGTCAAGGGCTCGGTTGACAATATAATCTTTCCCATTAATACGTCCGAATATGAACCATCTGTTATTATATTGTTTCATATAATATGGATGAAGCACATTCGTTGAACTAATGCCTGCGTGTGTTGTGTAGCTTACTTCGAGGGGCTGGTGATTGATTGTTGCGTCTATGAGAGTTGAAAGGTATTCAAGCCCTTTTAAACATGAGTTACACTGAAATGAAATAAGATTTTCTCTATCCGATTTTACTCCAAAACGAAGTTCTAGATTGGAGATAACATCTTCAAGCCAAGCATTACCAGTAACTCCACGATATTTACTAAGCATTTCAATTATCGAGCGTAAAGAGTTAACCTCGGTAACCGATAGACCATTCTGGAAGATTGAATAGTTTGGCTCAGAATATCTGTAGTAGCATTTCTTTCCTCCAAATGGTTTGGCATCAAGATAGATGTTATCGGGTAGCATCTTTCTTATGGCATTTAAGTCACCTCGTAACTGACGCAATTTGATGGTGGAGTCTGAACCTTCCAATTCATAAAGATGATTGTTGACTATTTCAAGGAGATCTTCGATAGTATATTTCTTATTCCAATCACTGAAGCATCTGTCCAGCACTTGATAACGATACTGAGCGTTTCTATTTTCTGACATTGTTAGAGTTGCTTATATGAGATGGTGTAAAGTATTCCGTTTCCTATCTGCTGTTTGTTGAACAGTTCGAGATCTATATTCCAATCTTCTCTGAAATCGCGGTCGGTGCATTCAGCGTTATCTCTTCCAAATGGTGCCCATCCTTTTGCTATACCTGCGTCTGGACGTATACAGATCTCTGCATTATCCGCTTTAACCGTCAGACACCGTTCATGCTCAACATAACCTGTATCTTGAATTTCCGGTTCTATCCCGGTCAGTTCAAATATAGCATCCTTCAGGAAATGATTTCTCTTCTTACCGTTGGTAAAATCTTTTATAGCATTTACTGCCACATCTGGGTCATTAATTGAGACGATATTTGTGACAATAACTTTAATTGATACCAGAACTAAATCTGCTTCATTCTTCAGACTGGAAATCATTTTTGCCAAAAGCATACAGCCTAAGGGCGTTTTTAGGTATCTATCAGAATATTCAATAGAAACAGCCTTGCCTCGTAGGTTAGATATTATTCTATTCCAATTACCAGTTTCCGGAGCTTTCAGAGAATCAAAAAAACGACCCAACGAGCTGTGTTCTCTTATTCTATATTCGAACATAAAGGAAGAATCGTCCGATGAAAAGGCGCTCAACAGTTGCATTCTATTTATGTCGGCATAGGACAATGAATTTGGCTGTGTGGTTATGAATACATCTCCACTTCCCCAATTCTTAGAATAGGATGTATCAATATTTTTTCCAAAGTATGTTTTGACGATTCCGTCATTCATAATCACGACCATCAACGGAAATAATCCTGTCGGCAGTGTGTTTTCAAGACATTTAAAGTTGGTTTTAAATACCTCCGCAATTAAAGTTGCACTGTCTGCTGACGAGAGCGATTTTACATCTGGTACGCTTGGCAGTATAAAGGCAACGTCAACTCCTTCTAGAGATAGTTCTGTGAGAATTTTTTTAAATGGGAATGTTTCCGCATCCCACTGAGAAATGTTGTCGTTGACAAATATTCTGATACCAGAGATGTCCTTGTTCCGTGTGAGCTGATAAAACTCGGTCGTGATGTCTGATGTCACAACATGAGAATCAGGCATTAAATAAATAATTTCCTTTGGGGCAACACGGGCCTTGACTTCCTGTCTTAACCATTCTAGAGCCTTAGGCCGGTTAAGATAGTTCGTATACCATTGCGATCTGCGATCTATAAGGCACTTCGTGCAAGACCGTTCACAGTCGCATCTTTCAAGAGTCTCCAAAGCCATTTTTAGGACTTCATCTTTATATTCTCGGAAGAGCAATGAATAACCTGCACCACCGAGAGTAGTATCATATATGAAAATAGAATGATTTATGCCATCATAGCCGAATTCAATTTCTCCATCGTTGACACCGAGCAGCTCCGTGAGTTTACGGCTAAGAATCACGCCGAGAGAATAGAGTGTCTCAGTGTCTTCTACCAGATTGTTGTCCTTGTCATAAAACTTGATCTCAACAAAGTCAGTCTGGTATCTTCCGACCAACAACACATGACGTCTTACTGCAGCACCGTCATTTTCGCCACCGGGACAAGAGGTCGAAGCTAGAAGATGTTTATGGTGCGACAGCATCCGCTCTGTGGTGTCTGGTGATTTTTCTGATTTCATTCTACCGCAATAAGGACAGAAAGCATATCCATACCCATTCGTTCCTTTATTATAAAAGAGAATCTCAGACCTTGGCGTTGAACAGCGGATAGACATTTTTGCAGAATTTGTCTTCAGAAGCCAGGCATCCATTTCAAGCAAAATAGGCTGAATGAAATTCATACTGCCGAGAGAGTCCATTTTTCGAGTCGGGGTCGAATCCCATGCTACGGAGAACGCAGCAGGTTCAACGACCTCTGTAAAACGCTGATCTGTCGATAGTGAGATGTCCTTTATGCCATGCATAGTTCCATGCCGACCGCACTTGGGACAATCCGTCTTAGCACTTCCATAGATAATAGTTGTATAACCACAATGAGTGCAATTCTGTATGATATACCTTGAAGTGCTGTCATCGTATTTTGTCTTCAGACGAATACCATTGGTCTCATAGACCCATTCGTTTTTCACTACTGGATTACCGGGAGCATAAGAGGAGATGGCCTGACTTATATGCAATGTCGGTGAGTTACCGTCAACCTTTTCCTTACCGCCTAGCAGACACTCAACTAGTCCTAAGGGTAAACCTGCACTTGGCAGAAAAGAATTTTCAGCAAGATATGACAACATCGAGGTCTTAAAAAAATTTTCCTCTTGTTTCTCTATAGCTTTAATAGCATTGGTTGTTCCTGATTCATTCTTCAGAGATTCAATCGCCTTTGCAAGAGCTCCTTTATGAGCATCAAAGACATTGTAAACAGCAACTATGTCTTTTTTGACTACTTGTGCGACATCCGCCAATGTTATCTGAGCGAGACTTGTTCCCTTGATTAATTTTAAATATGGTTCTTGAAGACGTTCAACCTTTCCGCTGATTACACTATCAATATAATTTAGAAACTTATCAAAGAAAGACATCCCTTCTGCCGTGACAAAAAAATCCCTAAGAGTTGCCGTAACCCTGATTCCCCCTTGATCTGCTACAAAGGATGCGAATACCATCGCATTAACATGACGTTGAATCAACTGACGGCTTTCCAATTTTAACAATGGAGTTTCTGTTACATGTGTAATCGGATAATCTGGATTGTTCCATGTATGAGTTCCAATAGGATTGGGAGCACAAACAGTTAAAGCCAAGGCTTTAGTTTCACTTCTTCGTCCTGCACGTCCCGTACGCTGAAGGTAATTTGACGATTTTGGCGGCACATTATTCATGACGACTTCTGTAATACCACCAATATCGACCCCCATCTCCATTGTTGTTGAGCAAGAAAGAATATTGATTTTCCCCTCATTAAACTCTCTTTCGTATCGGTCAAGATCTTCTGACGATTGCTGAGCTGAATGTTCAGCCGATATAAAAATCGGTTTTGAAGCAAATACTCTGGAGTTCATAACCCCGAACACACCAGCAGCCTTTTGTTCAGAGAAGTTCTTCTCAATCCATTCCATGACATTCTTTTCTGTCTGATCCGCAGACTTGAATGGGAAAAGCGGATTTACAAACTCCGTCTTGATTTTGAATCTATCGAAATTTTCACGACCGATGTAACCGTTCATTCTTGGGCTATAGCCACAGAACGGCGCATCTATAATAACATTGTCAACAGGACAGAGATAACCTTTTTCGATAAGTTGCAGCTTAACTTTATCCCCCATGAGATCGAGCATATATCCTTGATTTTCTACATCTGTTGCTTCAAGAACATTTTGTTTCAGGAAATCCCATGCGGCATCAAGTATTGAGTTGATGTCAGCAATCTTTATTTGATTGATTTGAGAAATATCATCATAATCTAGAACTGCACACAGAAGAAGAACGAGTCTATTCTGATTCTCATTAATACCTTTTGAACTTACATTGACTTTAAACCATTTCGATACAGGGCTCCCATTCTTCCTCAGTTCTGAATTTGAAGGATATATAGGAGAACAGTACTTATTTTGTGTAAGGTAATCTTTATAAGCTCCAGAAAGCATATAATGACGACCTCCACGAATGACATAATCCATACAGATCTTGAGAAAATTCTGCCAGTCGGTGTCTGTACATCTTTTCTGAAGGAGTGCTGGGCATTTCGCATTTTTAAGTGCTGGATAGACAAGACGTACGAATCCCATCGTTTCCAATGAGTTCGCCCGTTTAGGAATCCATCCGAATTGGTCGACAAGAAGTGCTTTCAGATAGTCCGTTGCATTCTTGAAATTTTTTCTGCCACGTGCTTTATCAACATGTTCATACAACTTCTTGAAATTTGAGTCATTTTCAAGAGACTGGCTTATTTGCCCCCATGACACCTCCTCTGGATTGGGGATTACTGGTATGCCATTCTTTTTTTCTTCAAGTCGTTTAAATTTTTCAAAAAGTAAGGTCGGAAGATGTTCCCGAATACTCAGATATGCATTGTATTCTGCTTCCTCATCAGGAGTCAGACCACCAGGTTTCACATCATTCAAACGCATATCGGCAAGTTTATGAAAAATGGAAGCTCGAATCCATGAACGTTCTACATCCTGATTAAGTCCCATTGCAGAACGTGCAGACCCTTGACGGCTATCGGTAAATGTTATATACTTTCGGCCTTCATATACAACGTCTGCGTCATTACTGTCAATGGGTTCGGCATTATCAAGAAGCAATGTTGCTAAAGTACGTCCAATTTGAGTAGCACTTATTCTGAGATAATCAAGGTTTTTAAACTCGCTGAGATTATTGCCACAATGAGGACAAAGAACATGATTATCTCCTGAGTGTCGAAGAGATTGATATATTACAGGAATACTTTCTTCACTTTTTAAAGAAGTAAAACACTTGTTGCTTCTATTGTCTTCAGGGACAAGTTCTATTTTACCATTCTGATGATTGAAGATGTGATATGTTCTATTCGCATTTTTCCTTAAACATGCTTTCTTCGGAATGGCGAAAAAGAAGCGAGAAAAGCCATCCGCCTCATTTTGCTCAACATCTTCTATATTTCCCATATCTTCCAAATCAATGAGATCTTCCTTTTGCTCATAGAAAAGACTCTTGTCAAGATCAATTACATTGGTGTGCATCCTAAATCCCTTAGTTGTGTTTGTTTCACCCACTATAATGGGAGAGCCGCAAGACGAACATGTAGCAAGTTCCAGCATCTTTGATTTACAAACTGGACAATTCATATTTTGATATGTTGTCAGACTTCCTATCGATAATCTATATCCCTTATGACGTTGACAATCAGGATTGGTGCAAACATACACTCCACTTATCGATCTAACAAATAAATGAGCACGTGTTGGCAATAAAGCTCCAAGGCCGCCTCCTTTGTTTAGACCTTTCACTTTTTCCCCGAGAGCATCTATTATTTCCAATGAGGCATCCACATTTTTCCCGATTCCTTTATCAAGCATACGACCGATTTCCTTTGCTTTCAATACCGGCGAAGAGTTAAGCTTTTTTCTCAACTTCTCAATGTCAGAATAACTCAATTCGATACTAAACTTTTTGTTTATTTTGGACAATTGATCTTCTGCAATTCCCTTGTTTAGTTCTGGAATAATGCGCTTACCACTAATTATTTTTATATCTTCAAATGGTTTTCCAGTGAGTTGAGACACAAAAGTTTTTAGCTTTATCGTCGTTTTGGGGTCACTTTCATCACCGATAGTCGCTGATGTTACAGCAAAATTTACTTGATCAATAGTTACGCCAAAAGCATCTAGTACACGACGGATTTGCAATGATAATTCAGCGGCTGAAGAGCCAGTATAAGTATGTGCTTCATCTAAAAGAATCCATTTGAGCTTACCTTTGGATTTTTCCAAGATTTCACGGTCTTCTGCTCGTACCAACATATAGTTGAGCATAGTTGGATTAGTAAAGAGAATCTGAGGCGGAGTTTTCCTTATTTGAGGCCTTGTTACGAGCTGTGGATAATGAGATGTAGTATATCTGTCAGACCGATTTTCTTTGTCGGTTTCTCCATTATATATCGCATAGGTAACCTTTTCGGGAAGAGCTTTGCACCAAGCATGAATACGTTTCTGTTGGCTTTTCATCAGTGCATTCAAAGGATAAAGGAATATGGCCTGAACACAATTTTTTTCATTGGTTTTAGCCAAATCTTGCAAAACTGGTATCATAAAACATTCTGTTTTACCTGATCCTGTTCCGGTAGTCACAACAATGGTTTGTGGTCGAGAAGAAAGCATAGTTCTCCAGCTTTCTGTTTGATGCTTATAAGGATGCCTGTCTAATGGAAATCTCAAATCCTTGTCAATTTCTTCGCTACTCAGTGCATTAACAAATGAAGGAGTTAACAATCTGAGTTTAGAAGAATGTTCCTCAAAACTGTCGGCACTCTCCTCCCAAGGGAATATTGATTGGAATACAGGTTCTGCAAAAAGAGGCTCATCCTTAGTCAAAATCCTCTTGATATATTCTTGTTCTTGGGCTTGACCCTTGAACCAAAGAGAGGCAAGAGAATCTATTAATAATTCCTTGGCCTTATTGTAGAATGAAAAATAATTCATATTCATTTGTTTACAATTTGTTTTACAGTTCCGATAAATATCTTACTGTAGGTTTCTTTAAAGTATTTTCGGTAAAAATTAGTGATACGAGCATAGTCTCGACTTTCTAATAAAAAAAGATTTGTGTGATTTTTTACTTGTGCGAAATTTTCCGCAGCACACATTGCGGACTCAATCATTACACGATAAGACTTGTGCATCTCTTGGTCTACATAATATTTATTTTGAAGTACAAATCGGGTTATAGGTAGGTCTATATTGTTATCTGTATATCCATGTATTTTTGATTTAAATTGATTAATGTCAGCTCTTGAGAAAATCCGGGCATCTCCGATATTCCCTCCCGCAACATATTGGGTAAGTTCAGACGCAACTTCTGCAGATAGTGTAGCGTTGAAAAGTGCATTTATCAATTCTGTAATCTCACCTAATTTTGTATTCATTATATTAATAAGTGTTGGGGGAAGCAAACGTATGAAACTCTCAATACATTCTCCCCATACAGTGTGCGGAATCCAATGTACTGCAATGTTTAATTCATCTTCAAAACGGTCAATTTCTTGAATGAGAACATCGGAAGCGCCATTAAGCCAACAGGCTAATATTAGGTTTACCAATAATTTAGGGTCACGATCTATAGATTTGAAAGCATTATATGTAGTAAACGGAAGATTAAACTCTGAAATAATACGGAATGCTTTTACAGTTTTTGCCCAATACTCGCCGACAAAAACATCATCCTTGCTAAGCCTTTCACTCCAAAGTATTATGTTAGCAGCAGACATCTCTCCACGTACTTCCGAACTGTAATCTTCTTGTTCAAAATTGTAATACTTAGGAACAAGCCTGTGCGAACTTTCGGGACCAGAGAAAAGGATTGCTTCCGAATTCAAAAGCTCATGAGGAATTGTAAACAAGTTCATTTGTCGGTTATACGGCTCAAGCTTTATTTGTACTAATTCAGCTGGTTTTATATTTTCTGAAACCGGCAGTGCATATACATCACCGTCATATATGAAATCGGAAGTGTCTTCACTGGTATAATCTGTGATTCGAATTTTATCTGAACTCAACTCACTATCAAGAACAAATTTTCTTATATAGATGCGTTTGTCACATATTTTTAGTTCTATGGAACTACTACGGTCAAAAGTATTTGCACCATATAATTGAAACATTCTTGCAAACAAATCACGATAATCGGATAATGGAACTATACCTTCAATTACTGGACTCTTAAGATGCTTGATTGTATCGTCATCCTCTATTTTATCAGATTTGTAAGTCACATCTATCATACCAGACTGTCCATGACTGATTATATTAAAATATCTCAGGTTATCATAAGATATGATTTTTCCTGATGGCACAATTTTCCCTTCCAAATCAGATATTACTATACCCTCAAACGGTACTACAACAGATACTTTCAAAGGAGGATTATTCTCGGCAATTATTTTTAAATTACACGTAGGAGAATATTTAGAAGCACAGGCATCTCTGGAAATCCTCCAGGTATTTTTATCCGTCATTTCAACAGATAAGTTTTCGCACTCATCAACTTTTGCAGAGATAACATGGCGAGAATCTAGGTGTAGTTCTGTGGAAAACATCGTTTCGTTGCGAGAGGCAAATGTCATATCGTCTATGAAATAAAATGTTTCCATCACGTATTTATTGTCAGGAAATTCAACCTTGATATCAACAAGCCCAAATGGCAAAAGGCATGAATTGGACAAGTTCCGCCACTCAGCTTTACTATTATGAATACGATATTTAGGCTTGATATTCCCGACTCTGGTGCCAGTTTGGTCAAAAACGCTTATTACTGGAATGCGAGTCAATAACTTAAAATTAGATTGCTCTACCCATTGTATATATGTACCTCTGAATTCAGCACTATAAGGCGTGAATTCATTGGTTATGGTTATATCCTCATTCGACATGCAATTGTGTAAATCTACTTTATCAGTAAACTTAATCGCCGAATAAAGTTCTCCATTTAGTAATAGTTTATGACTACCATCACACTTCCAATTAGTGGAGAAAACTGCTATATTATTTTCAGCATTCACTGTCGATTTCAAAGAATATACATTATCATCAAGCATTTGGAAAACCTGAGGGCATTCAAAATTCGGAGGATAACTACCACATAAAGTTGGAAACAATCTGTCATCGTTGTCACACCTGATCTTAACTTCAACTACAGGTTCTCCACTCCACTTTATATCATTTGCTACGCCAACAGTTATACGAGAATATATCGCACCGATAACCTCTCCTTCGTCATCTTTAACTAGGGATTTTCTTACATACTTTCCAACAAGTATACCAGAGACAAACACATCGAAGGTGTAGCACGATTGATAGTTTAGACCTTCAATAGATTTTGATGAAATCTCTTTTACTATATTTAAATTGACAAAAAGATTTGCAGTTTCACTTGAGGTCAAACGTAGTTTCCAACTTAGAGAAAGTGGTTTAGTTCTATGTTCACTCTTAACTCGCCGGTATTCTCTTTTTAATGATTTAGTCAGTTCCGACAAAGAGGAATCCGTATCATCATATGGTAGCCAGCGGTCTTCTTCGGATATGATTGCATGAGCGATCTGTAATGAAACATCGTAAATATTGTCATTTTTGAATGCTTTCCCAAGATAAGCTATACAATTAAAATTCTTGATTAAATCTATATTATTATCATCCCAATCAATATTTATTGAAGACAATTCTTCAACCAATCCAATGAGAAAACGTGAAAACCCGCTAAGATTAGTTCCGTTCTTTATGTAATTTACAGGAAGACCTCCTTGATTTAATAAAGTTCTAAAATATTCATTCCCCTTGAGAGAGTGAATAAATGCAAATCCATGACTTTTAAGCCCATGACGTGCAGCTTTATATAGTTGCTCCCAACAATAATGAGGCAGTCCTAATCCGACTGCAACATCTTCTCTGGAAGGAATTCCTCCATTATAGTCTCTTCTCCACCATTCAGCGTAACACAAGGCCGCCTCAATTCCAAAATCTTCTAATCGATACGCATTTTGGGCAAGAGTCTCCTTTAAGTTTGTATATTCTTCCTCGGTTAATTTAAGTTTCCAAAGGGGCATATCTGGGGTTATGGACGGTCTGTTACGAGCATCCAAAATCCTCATCAAAACAACATGCTGTTCACTATTGCATATATTAACCATGTTCTAAAAATCAATTGGTTTATAATCTTTTGTAAAGATAGCGCAATTCTGTGCAATCACAATGCACAGTAAACAAAAAATTCAAGATAGATACATTTCTTTCAATATATTGATAAATGACTTAATTACTAGACTCACTTAAATTTGTTGGTATTGCAATAGATTTGGAGCGATAATCGAAAATAAGAAGTCAAAGCAATAAACGATTTTACCAAAATTCTGCAATGAAGATATAGAGAAAGTAGACACTGGACATTATCCATATTTTGCAGTCCATCTAGCTTTTCTCCATAAGCAAGGGATGATATAAAAACTAATATGCACAGTATTGTTCTTCGTTTGAAAAGCTTGTTTACTATTCCTTTTTCCCTAATAATTGTTTTGGCAATTATCGAAATACTCCGTATTTTTGCATTTAATAGAGCGTTTTTTGGGTTAATGCAAAACAAGAAAAAATATAGAAATCTGCTGGTTTCTATATCGTTACCTATCAATCTGAAAGCTTTTGTAATTCCCTTGTTCCCAATGAGTAATAAGATTAAAGCAATGGAAGGTTATATGTTTTCTGATTCCGGCTTCGGCAATCCATTGTTTCAGGGGATGATGGGTCATGGAGCGGGTTAAGCCTTTGAAGACTTTTCCGGTGCCCCATTCGCCACACAACTCCAGTGCCTCCTGACTGATGGGAAGGGTGGCTTCTGTTTCTGTCTTTTCGGTGCAGATACGGATGTAGTAGCCTTGGTCTGGGCCGACTTCAAAATCACGCCAGTCCAGCTTCAGAATATCACTGATACGGAGGCCTGTCATGCAGGCAAACAGGGAGGCCTGTTTCAAAACTGGAATCTTGCATGGCGTAGCTGCCAATTTCTTGACTTCATCAAGTGTCAGATACTCTTTCTTGACCTCTTTCCATTCGATTTTTTCCAGAAAATCGTTCAAGTTCTCACGCAGCATCTTTTCTTTATAGGCTATTTTCAACAGGGCACGGAAGGTAGAATAATAGCCGGCTGCCGAATTGCGTGAGATGTAAGCATTGGGATGATTGATTTGTTTGCATTTGAGCAGGTAATCCCTGAACTTCTCGCATAGTTCCACGGTGACATCGCCGAAGGTACATTTGCCGCCGACAAATTTCTCAAAGTGATTATAAACACAATCCCATTTCTCATACTTTTCCCGTGCCTTTGTCCGGAAGTAGGCGAGGAAATCTACCTTTTGCTTGTTCTTGTCCAGGAATCCGAATTCTTCATTGATAAGCGACTGGACACGGATACAGCGGATTGCCTCTGCTTTGTTCAGCATGTCCTGATTGAACATTCTTTACTGCTCGTTCTTGGGCTTGGCATAAATGTAGATACCGAGGAATTCCCGGCGACTCATCTTCATCGTGTAAGGATTGCGGATGGCCGGATAATAATCCAGATAAAGAGATATACGGTCGTTACGCAATGGCTTTTGTCTCAAAGTTACGTTGGTGCATGTAAGTGTCATAGCTATATTGTTTTTTTGATTAATACTTGTTTTTGTTGCAAATAAAATAGGTGTTATGATGGTGATATTTATCACCGGAAAATAACTTTCGACTTATTCTATCTTTGGAGGCTCAAAGAACTTGTCCAGCTCTGCCCGCAGGATCTTGGTATATTTACCGACCTTGATACGGGGAATATTATGGTATTTCACATAATGGTAGAGTTGGTCTCGTGTCAGATTGAATCGCTCCATCGCTTCGGCAATGGTGTAGTATTTGGGCTCTTCGGGAGCTATGAGACCTTTGGCAATGTCCACATGCTTCTTGGAGTAGTACACCATGATGCCGACTTTCTTTTTGGGAATAGCATTCTTTGATACAAAAGAATAGATGGCTGTCAGTGTCATGCCGAACTTCTCCTGCATGTCTTGCGTGCTGTACCATTCTTTGATCTCAGGATCGGGAGCTTTCTTGGCAAAGTAGTCATCAAAGTGTTTTTTACTCCAGTAGGTTTTACCACGGTTAAATGTCTTGGGGATATTATGCTCTTTAGCTATATGAAATATCCAGGAATCTTTGACACCGAATTTCTCTTTAATCTCATTGGTGGTATAGAAGTCTGTGATAGGGATTGTATCTTTGGGCATTAGATATTGATAAGGCTTATTTTGAAGCATAGCATCAATATCAGTCTTCCTGATAAATGAAAGCCTACTGCTAATTTTAGATGCTTTAAGGTGACCTGCCTTTACCATGGTATAGATAGCCTGGCGAGATAGACCTAACAGACGTCCTGTTTCTGAAAAGGAAAGATATTCCTTCTCCTTAATGTCTTCAATGATGCGTTCAGTTTTCTGAACTTGAGTTTGTGACTCTGTTGTCTGCACTCGTTTTTTGCGTATGGCCCGTTTATAGGCAAAATTTGCACACCTGTGTGAACAGAACCTCGTAGAAACTTTCTGAGCCTCGAATTCTTTACCGCACCACTCACAAATCTTTTTAATTCTAAAGTTACTAGTTGCCATTTTTACTTAATATTTAGGGGTTAATTCTCCTTCATTTCTCCTGTTTTTTGTCAACCATCGTAAACTATTGTCAACCATAGTCAACATTCTCCACGACCTTGCCAACGATAATCCTCGGATTTTCGTGGTGAGGTACACAGGAGGTACAAAAAATGGCGTAAAAAGGCTTAGCAACGATTATCAACGACACTTGAGCAACAAAAAAGGCGCCCCGTAAAGAGCGCCATATCAATCGATTATTGTCTATTTAACTCATTGATAATCAGATAATTATTTGCCGATGCAGCATGCCGAATAACTTGAATATGAAAGAGTTACGGTTTAAACGGTAGAAAAGCCTTTTCTCGCTTGTTTTTCAGGCCCGAAACCGTACATTTTTCCACTCTTTTCTCTTGAATCAGAACCAACGGGAAAACGCCCTTTTCCCATCCGAAGTCCACCTGTTTTCTATCCGTTGCGAAGGTACAAAAATAAGTGGAATTTTCACCAACTGATGTCAACTAAAAACAAGATGCAGTCACGAATATTTTTGCAGCCAAAAGAAAAAACAGGTTGTATCATTGGTAGACTTCGGCAAATCGGATGCTCTGTTTGGCGAAGCCATTTCTTTTCTTCCCTTTGTTCTGACTTTACTTTATTATGCGTATATGTGAATACGGGGATAAAGTAAAGTACTTATGCCGTTTGGCGGATGTGTATTGTTGGATAGAACATGCCGGATTGAGAAAAATTTGGTGGTTACTGGTGGATAGCGCATTTTGACTACTTCTATCTATCTATCGCAAATCGTTGATATTAAATATTTTGCAAAATTTTGTTTCATAATACAAATCTTTGACGGGACAAAAACGGGACAGGACCACAGGAAAATAAAATCAAGAACGCTCTTTGCCGGACATCCTTTGCCGTGAATACCAAGCATAATCTCATAAAATTATCGCAAATATGCTGTCGGACAACACTTTCCGAAGAATTGGGCATTGTACACTATGGCAATCCCACCGCTGTACAATGCACATTGGAAGTGGCCAAGCTGTTTGCCAGTTTTGGTACTTCCAAATGGATGCTCAATCAACATGTTATTCAAAAATGCGACATGGGCAATCACCGGACAATGCGAGAATACAGACTTTGTATAATGCCACAAAATCGCTGATTTTAGAAGAATTAAATGATTATAAATCAGACAATCATTCTATTTTAGCCGAATTACGAATCAAACCATATATGGCTTACTTCACTCTTATTACATCACCCTATGAGGTGACATCAGGCGGAGGTGGCGGCGGTTTGCAGTCAAATTTGAAATGGGGGGCGCGCCCGAAAGGAGACGAGATTGAGTTTGCCCGAAGATGTGCGCAAGCCGCTTCAAACAGAATTGGCAGACATCCCGAAGGCGGATAAAACGTAAATGACAAACCTAAAAAAACAGCAATGCAATGAAACAACCCGATACGGCGGCTCTCCGTGAGCGGCTTGCCAATTATACACCCGAAGATGAGTTGAAACAGGACAAGCAGGAACTTGAAGGACTGCTTCAGAAAGTCAACTGCCAGATAACCGAGTTTCGCAATCTGTTTGGCGAAATAAATTCGCTCAAAGAAGAACTGCACGGCATACACGGCAGCTGCATACCGTCCAACGGGAACGGACTGCCTTCAATATCTTGGTTACGGCAAAGGACAGTGCGGATAATATTATGGACGTTATCAGCCGTGCCATTGTCAAGGCGAAACAGAATACTTTCATTCGTGCACAGTCGGCACCGATGAACTGGCGAAAGTGCATTATTGTACAGCCGACCATATCAAAACCGAGAAGGAATTATTGGAGGAACATAGTAAAAAGTTGGCCAAATACCTCCAGAATAACGAAGGCATTTGGCTTTCCAGCCGTTGGCTCGTGTTCATGATAATCACACAAGCCATTTATTTCTTATTATAGTGCTATGGTCGTATTTGAAATAAGATAAAATTTGTCGTTTGTAAAGAATTTCAGTTGTTCGTAAAACAGTTTGGTCGTGCCATTTACATCTCAATTATTTTTGTTCAGCAATAATGCAAAAACACTAATAATTCAATTGTTTATGAAAACAAAGTATTTCAAGCGATTTGTACTTACAGACAGATTGGTATCAATCGAAGAGCTACGTCACATTGCGCAAATGCAGGCTCGAATGGATGAATTGGTAAAGTACAGTCCAATACAACATTTATCAGACGACTACAATTTTTCAATGGATGAAGTCTGTGATACGGAAATATCATTCTCTTACATTTTATGGACTGAAGGGGTTAATGCAGAACATTCTACCCTGTACATGAAGAACGGAGAAACGATAGCATTCCTTTTGGCACTCATGGACTGGAAATACTTCCTAGCGATTCCAAAGAACCACGTTCCTTGAAGATAAGCGTGGTGTGTTTCTTCCTGTGTCTATGATAGAGAAAATCAGCAGAAAGATTGTGTACTTAAAAGGATGCGATATTCCATTCAAGGTGAGTGCAAATTATTTCCCGATTCTCTTTTACAGATTATATGAATATCTGACAACAGAAATTGAAAAATGGTGTGTTCAAGACTATATCCGTTGGAAAGTTAAATAGCAGCATATATAGTTATGCGAACAATGTAAAATCAAAATTTAAGAGGGGAAAATTTCCCTCCTAAATTTACTCCTTCTTCTTATACCAACAATCCGCGGACATAGAGATTTTATCTTGAATCTCTATTTGGACTTTCGGTAAATTATCTGAGTAATACCTCATTTCTATCATCTCTTCCTGGACAAAATGATTTCCAAAAATACTGTCACAATAAGCGCACCCAAACGATGGATAAGATTCTCCAACGGTTTTGCTGAATCGCGGTTTTATTTTCCCCATTTTTATTTCCATTTCCGGATGTGAACTTACATACTGTTCGATGGATGTTATTATCAGAGGATTAAACTCCAGCTCATCCATTGAGGCATTATTGCATGTGACTGAAATTCCATCTGAAGAAAGCAATCGGCTAATGAAATATACTTGGTTTTCTTTATGGCATTTCCAACATTTCATATCAAAGAAACAAACTTCAATGTATTTGAGTTGCATCTTCTGTGCGAACCTAATGTTACCTTTTATCAACGCCGGAATAAAAGTTTCAAGCGTCAAAATATTAGAATTATCGTTGTCAAATTCTGAATTAAGGAACACCTGAATGATATCGGATTTTTCTGATAATTTAAAGCACGGCATATTATTGGGGAGGAAAACGCTGTTTTTCGCGGGCATCAGCAGCCAACAACCACATATACGTTCCTCCCTCATGGCTTTATAAGTTTCCTCTACATTACGAGGACTTTTGCATACATTAAAAGCTACTTTATAAGTGCCATAATTTACGACAATATCAGCACTCCATTTTTCGCTTTTATATTTTGTATCTATTTCAAGTTCTAGATTTCTTGAAACAGAAAGGATGCTTTCTATAATCTGTTCTTTTGTCATAGTCATGTTAGTTAAAGGTCAACAAAATCTATCTTCTTCCCTAAAACAGCGGCAATTTTGGATAAAATGTCAATGCCAACGGAGTATTTGCCGTTCTCTATTCTACTAAGATTTGCAGCATCTATGCCTGCCAATTTAGCCAAATCGCGAGCTTCCACATTCCTTTCTTCTCTGATTTGCCGGATACGCCTGCCTATTCTTATTCGTTCTCCCTGTCTATCTCCTGAACTAATGCCAAGAAAGGCCACACCACGTGCAAAAGATTCACGCCAAATGTTATTAGTCATCAGTTCTTTGTCTTGTGAAAAGTTCTTATCAAAGATTGCCTCAATAAGATGCAATTCATATTTTCGGGTTTCTTCACTTAGATATGCCCCAACTTGGCAAAGGACTTGAAAGATCTCGCCATCCGGCGCAGTCACCTCTACCATTTTAGAATCCACAATCCATGCTTTGGATTTGAATTCCGTGTCCATAAATCTTTTTAACTCTTTATTCATTGTCATGATACCGTATTTTTATGTGTTGCCGCCACCTTTAAGTTTGATGTTTGCAAATATACACAATTTTCTCTAATTGGCAAATATGACAATTAAAACTTTATTGAAACGTCAATTACTCAATAACTCAATAAGATATTATGCGAAATCATCATTTTTATTATATTTTGCTTAAACAATTGTTTTGAAAAACATTTATCATATAATGATAAACTATTAGCTATTTTTCACTATCTTTGTAGTCGTAAACAATCATAATAACTATGCAATCTATAAATCGCATAAGAATAGCCTTGGCTGAGCAGAATAAAACTAACCGTTGGTTGGCTAAGCAGATGGGGAAATCTGAAATAACGATTAGCAGATGGGTGCAAAATAAATCCCAACCATCGTTAGAGCAGTTACTCCAAGTTGCTAAAATATTATCTATTAGCCCTAAAGAACTCATAAACGAGAATATTAATAATTCCTCAAGCATATGACTTTAAGAGAGTTAAACAACTGCAATACAATCCGTACCCTGTCTTTGTTTTCTGGTGCAGGAGGATTAGATATTGGTGCCATTAAAGCTGGTGCTCAAATTGTTTTTGCCAATGATATGATGAAAGAGGCATGTCAAACTTATCGGGAAAACATAGGTGACCATATTATTCAAGGGGATATTAATTCGCTTATGGACAAAATAGAAAAGATTGATTCGCCAGACTTGGTAATTGGCGGTCCCCCTTGTCAAGGGTTTTCTGTGGCTGGTAAAATGGATGCAAGCGACAAGCGTAGTCAACTGATTTGGTCATATGTCAAGGTAGTAGCTATAACGAAACCAAGAGCCTTTATCATGGAAAATGTAAAGGCATTAGGAACGCTAAAAAAGTGGGAAGCTACAAGGGGGAGATTACTTGCTGAATTACGTAGCTTAGGTTATGCGGTTAATTTTATTATCCTTAACGCCACAGAATATAACGTTCCACAGTCAAGAGAACGCATTTTCATTATCGGCATACGCGGTAACTCTACATCTATACCAAACTGGAATAAAATGATAAAAAAGTATCAACACAAAGCTCCAACAGTACGTGATGCTTTCAAAGTTTTAGATAAAGCTGGTACGGGTAATAATAGAGGTACATGCAGAGCAAAAATCACTTTGGCTTCCAACCCAATACTCCGCAAGTCACCTTATGCCGGTATGCTCTTCAATGGTTTAGGTAGACCAACAAGAATTGATGGATATAGCGCAACTCTTCCTGCATCAATGGGCGGTAATAAAACTCCTATTATAGACGAAAAAGAACTTTATGACCATTGCACTCCGTGGATAGAGTCTTACCATGAGCAAATCATGAAAGACCCTTCTTCTGCCACTTTTAAAGAAGCACCGAATTTTTTAAGAAGAATGACTGTCGAAGAAGCTGCATTATTGCAGACTTTCCCAATAGACTACATCTTCTGTGGTTCTCAATCTTCAAAATACACCCAAATAGGCAATGCTGTCCCGTGTAATATGGCACAGGCTGTTGCCACAATGGTTATAAACATCTTAAATGGTAGAGAAGATATAGCTTATATACCTAAAACAAGCCTTTTTGATTGAATATGAAAAGAATAGATAAGTCAATGGCCGAATCCATTTTGTCACAGGCCAACGAAAACCGTAATATGGTTAAAGATGAAATTGGAACTTCCATAGAAAATGTATTGAGAGGTTCACACAAAACATATAAATATGTTCTTGTTACAGCCCTATTAGCTAAAAGTGTTAATGAAGAAATAGATGCACTAAGTCTTCAAGCAGGTGATGATTCGGAGGGGGCATATGATGCAAGGAGTTTATGTCATAGTGTTATCGTTCCATTTGAGCGAGACTATTATCCCAATGGGATAGGTGGTTCAAATGAACCATTTTTGAATAAGCCAGCAAGATTTACTCGCCTTTCCGAAGATAATGCGGTTAGACGTGGCAATGACTTGAATACATTGAAAACGGTGATATGGATTCTATCGTCTATTAAGACATCTGAAGAAGCCTTGGGATACTTATCATCTGCAATTTACTGTATTGCTCAAATATGTAATGAAGATGCAGGCAAATATCAACTTCCATATTTGGATATAGAAAAAGCAGACTTGCCACAAACGACTTTAGACTATATTATTGATTTGACGAAACAATCATTTGAGGGAGAAGTTTGTCCGCTTATTGTTGCCACATTGGAACATTTATATTATGGAGGGAAAAGAATAGTAGTACCTCACAAAGTAAACGAAAGCGGAGCGTCTTCAAAAGAGGTTGGTGATATTGATATTTTTACATCTTCAAATGAATTGTTTTCATCTATTGAAGTTAAAGACAAGGATTTTACAAAAGAAGATGTGGAACATGCCATTAATAAATTTGCCTTAAGCAAAATAGAAAAGAGTCTTTTTATTTTTGGGCGAAAGGTAAATTTTGACAAAGATGAAGTTTTTAGTACAGCTTCAAAGTTAGGAAAACAAGGTTTCTACTGCACAGTTATTTCAATAGAGGACTATGCCAAAATGCGTATTTATTCTATTCCAAATAAATTTTCTATCAATGACTTTATCCAATTGCTTTTGCATTATGCGAAAGAGATTAATGCTAAAGACGCAATGATTGAATGGATAAAACAATGCGCGTTTGAATATGCTATGTGATAGTAGAAAATTCAATACAAATGAAACTATGAATACTACTCGGATAGGTACAGAATTTGAAAATAAGGTGTTTGATTATTTTTCGTCCTTGCTCAATAAGGATGAGCTATCATCTGCATCTAAACGACATTCAAAAATATTCCTACATAAGAAGTATCCTACGATAGCAACGAACCGCCATATAGATTTCGATATTGCCATCGAGACTTATAATCCAAATATGGGTAGCAGCGAATGGAGTTCTTTAATTGTCATCGAATGCAAATGTTACAATCATAAAGTAGAAGTTGGGGATTTAGATGAATTTCAGGGTAAATTGCACAAGGTTTCCGATTCAGGAATAAAAGGTATAATGGTGACAAGCATTGGGTTCTCTCAAAATATCATAGCGCAAGCCCAAAAATCTCATATAGGACTGGTAGTGTTATCTAATAATGAGGCAAAATGGCTTGTTAGTAGGAACAATAATTACAAATCGGAAGATTTGATGCTGATACTCCAAGGTTGGAATAAAGTAGGGATTTTACCAGTATCATATGCAAATAATCATTTTTATAATATACTTGACTTATTAAAAGAATGGGGTGCAGAAATTTCCACTACAAATGTGGTTAATATACCATATCTAAAAAATGATTCAATTCAAGAGCATTGCGAGAAATTGATTAAAGAGGTTAATCCAAATAGCGGAGACATAGCTGGTGAAATACTATTTAAAAAGTTTCCACAATTTAGAATAACCTTTGCGGATTTGCCAATAGGCATACTTGGGGCTTTGTCCTTACGAGGAAATCTGATTACACTATCCAATGAGATTATCAATGATGTGCATAGACGTAACTTTACTTTAGCTCACGAAATAGGTCATCTGTGCTTGCATAGAGATTTTTTAAGCAAGCATTTAGGAGACTTTCAAGAGTATGATGAGAGGATGGTCGCTACATTTCCTGATGAGATTGTCAAGCGAATGGAGATGCAAGCAAATTTTTTTGCTTCTTATCTCCTTATGCCTCAATCCCGATTTATGAATGAAATATATCGATTGTTTACTAAATTTTCAATCACTCGAGGTAGACTATATTTAGACCATCAGTCTTGTAATCAAAGAGATGTAAATGTAATTCTTGGAACATTATCCTCTCGTTTCAATGTCTCAAAAGAAGCAGCTAAAATGAGGTTACTCAATGCTGGACTTTTAATAATAGAGAATCGTAATGTACCACGTAGAATTGGGAATTTATTCTGATGAATTATTACAGAAACACTTGTGTATAGGTAAAATGAACAAGAGGATAAATACAAATCCTCCTGTTCATTCATCATCTAATTCATCAGAATATACCATTAGTAAGGTTAATCACTTCCACCTTTTTCCCATATTCACCTTTGCGTAAACCTGCGTGGACACGATGCTACATGTCCCAATATCTTGCTGACCGAGTAGAGTTCCGCGCCTGCCGTTATCGCCAGCGTTGCCACCGAGTGGCGGCTGCTGTGATAGGTGAAGTCCTTTTCTATCCCTGCCTTGTCCTTGATACGGCGCACGTACTTCGCCACGTTATCTGGCTTCTTCACCAACAGGAAGATGATACCGTCCTCTCCGTTTTCGGGTCGTGGCGGAAGCAACGAGAGAGCCAACGCATTGAGCGGCACGGTAACAGGCCGTTTGGATTTGCATAATTAAGAGGATTAAGAATGAATATAATTATTGATATTGAGGGCTAATGCTACTTTTCTTATAATTGGAGTTCGTAATTATTAATGTTACTTTTGAGGAGATCTAAAATAATAAATAGAATAAGAATCTGATGCCTAAAAGAGCGTAATTAATACTCTCTTTTAGGTTTTAAAGTTGATCATTTATTCCCTGTCATCAAACAGGTTATTGATGTCACCATTCACGATATAAGGCAAGCATCGGCGAATCTTTTCGGCAGGCCAGTCCCACCATTTTAGGGTTTCGAGCTTCCGTATCGTGTCTTCATCGAAACGCTTCCTTATCGGTCGGGCAGGAACACCGCCGACTATCGTAT
>OGOY01000116.1_pt1 | contig 94557 bp, 118 predicted proteins | sample 1552811 | NCBI WGS metagenome assembly OGOY01 (sample SAMEA2580132, study PRJEB22360) | human gut metagenome | biome: human gut; feature: human-associated habitat; material: faeces | place: Denmark | collected 2008/2010 | reverse complement strand
CGAAGAACGCTATGGTTCTAAAGGTTAGAGGTTACACAAGATTCTTGACACACTCATAAAATGCATATTATTATTATATGCTATCACATATCATATTCAAAAGATATTTAAAAATCGAAAAGCTATTTCTAAATATAAAGAATAGAAATACAGAAGGGTTGTGCAGTTCAGATATACAGCGGGAGATTCGTTCATGACCTGCATGGACATTCCCGGGATTCAAATCAATAAGACTCCAAATTAAATGAACAGCTGATAGATACAGGTGATTATTTAATTTGGAGTCATTATAAAAAATAGAATTGGTTGTTGTATTTTGTAGTATCCAAATAGAGGAAATAGATCCTCAGCCAGTTTTCAGTAATACAATACCAAAAAGAACATATGAGAGGGGTAAAAGCATTACGAGAGAGACCTGGCTGTTTTAGGGGGAATTTGTAGGTTCCGATAATTTAATGTTAAAAAAGTATGTCGATAAAATCTAGCTAAATCGGCTCTTTGTAGTCCAAATGGTAGGCAGAGAAATTGACCGCCTACCATTTTTTGATTTTAATTAAGAATCGTTTTAAAAGGATACTTTTTACCAAAAGTATGCTAAAAAGGGATACTTTCGGCAAAAGTCTCCCGAAGAACTAAAGTATATCCTCCATCTTGTCCGCCGCCTGCCTCGCCTCGTCCTTTGTGACGTTGTAGTAGATGTTGGCCGTCGTGGCAAGGCTTGAGTGTCCCAGTCGCTTTGCTACGTACTCAAGGGTAAACTGGCCGGACGCCAGGAGCCGCGTGGCGTGGGTGTGCCGGAAGGTGTGGAAGGAATGGCCGCCGAAGTGTGCCTTGCAGTACTTCTCGAAGGCCCGGATGTCGTTGGCAGTCATCTGGCTCCCATCCTCTCTTGTGCAGACGCAAGGGGAAGGGGTGTAGTAAGAGCCCCAGGCCTCTGCATTGGCCTTCTGCCAGTGTTTTTGCTTGATAAGGTCTGTCATCAGCTTTTGCCCGAAGCTCACCTGCCGATAGCTCCCCTTTGTCTTTGGTGCATTGTGCTGGCCATTGTACAGCGTCTTGCTCACGGAGATGAAGCGGCCAAAAAGGTCAATGTCGGACCACTTGAGCGCCAGCACCTCTCCTATGCGCATGCCTGTATAGTATGCAATCCGGATGGGGATGAACAGCTTTTTCCCTTCAGAATAAAAAGCAAAGATGCTATCAAGCTCTTCCTGCGTAAAGACTGCGGGGGCCTTCGGCGCTTTATCATAACGGGGCCTGGTAAGATTCACGGCCGGATTGATGATGATGTACTCCCGATTAGCAACCGCCCATTTAAAGCTGCCGCGGAGTATGGAAAGGACAACTTTAACAGTAGACTGTGCGGCGCCTTCCCTCTTGAGATCTAAAAGCCAGTCCTGCAGCTCCCTGGTGCGGATGCTCCGGAGGAGCCTGCTTCCAAAGGCATCATTGATGTGGTTCTCTACAAGCTGGCTGTAAAGGTTGTAGGTGGCGGGCTTGTTATTTTCTTTGACTCGTTTCTCAAGCCATTCTGCCAGGAAGTCCGCCACAGTGATGTTCTCAGGCTTGATGTACTCTCCGGTAGCGTCAGCCTGCCGGATATGGGCCCGGAAAGCTTTCTGGGCCTCCTCTTTAGTGGCGCCTCCCGGCTCTTCGTGGCGGTGCCTCTTACCGTCTTTATCGTAGTAAGTGATGATGTAGAACCATTTCTTCCCACGCTTAATAAAAGTAGCCATGCAATCAGCTCCTTCGTGCTATAATAGGGATGGATAATGCAATCCGCGTGTTATCCTCCCTCGCCGGTGCTTAAGTCGCGATTAAGCACCGGCTTTTAAATTGCAAAAATTACTTTTTAACAAAAATGATATGGTTGTCTTTCTCGACCTGTTTAGCATTCTCAAAAGCGGCAAGAGCACACTGGAGAGCCTCTGCCTCAATCTTACCGTCCCTCCTTGCCTCCGCATTGAGTAGCGTGGATCCATCGGATGTCCTGATGATCCGGATTGTTGTCGTGTTGATTGCCTTTACCGAGGTGTGAAAGTAGCCGGGGGCTTTAAAACCGCTGAGCTCCGACCAAACCAGCGTCACATAATCCGCGCCTACAGCTTTTCCAAGCCCCTGCAGCCATGCGGCGGACGGCTCCGACTGGATGGGGTTGTCTGCAATATAGTTACGATAGGGGCCATCAATCTCATCACCCAGGCGCTCGCATCCGGAGTAAGTCATAAAACTAGCCGCCGCCTGATGCAGTTTAGCGACGTCTTCCTCATGCGTTATTCCCATGACAATGCCCGCTCCGCCAAACATAGTGAGCATTGTTGGCTTTGACGTAACAGCAGGGGCCTCCGCCCTCGCATAGGCAGGAGCCAGCAGAGCCAAGAGCACTGCCGATAAAAACAGAAGAATCTTTTTCATAATCTTTACCTCCTTAAAGAACAACGGAATAAATAACTACTTTCCCAAAGATTCTTAAATCCTGCACCTCCTCAGCAGTGAAAATCAAATCAGAGAAAACTATATCTGTGGAATCGGGCCTGAGAATAATGCGCCCATTAGTTTTATCGTTGATAAATCTCTTGACGGTATAAGAGCCATTACTGGAGGCCACCACAATATCGCCATTGTTCAGACTTTCTTTGTCAATGGGGGACTTAACAACGATAAGCGAGTGGTTTGGGATAACTCGGTTCATTGACTCGCCATTTACGGTCATGAAATATAAATCTCTGTCCTTTGCATACTTGCCAAGGCAGACATCAGGAACGGAAATATAGGGAAGCGAAGTATTAGCTTCCACCTTCTCAAGCCTTCCGGCGGATATAGATTCAGGAATAAAAGGATACCAACCAGCCGGGAGGGTAGGACCATATTTATTAACTTTCTGCTTTACACCGGTCATAAGCCAGCCTTCATCAACATGCAGAGCGTCGGCAAGGCGTGAAAGATTAACTTGCTTAGGCAGATAGCTCCCTCTTAAATATCTAGAAATTGCGGATTTATCTACTTTAGACTGCCGCGCCAAATCAGTGAGTGACATTTCCAAGTTGTTCATGGCTTGCTGTAGTCTAGCAGCAAATTGCTTGCCCTGTATTTCAGTCATAATATTTTCCTCCTTATAAAGCGAATAACACTGCTCTTTACTATATTATACTCTTGTGTGTTGCGAAGATCCAAAAAAATGTTGTGAAAATCAAAAAAATTGTTGCAAAAATCCAACAACGGTGCTATAGTTGAGATAATACAACGAGGAGGTGATAACAATGGAATACGATTATGGTCTACTCCGAGGAGCTATCCGCGGTCAGTACGGCTCTGAATCCAGCTTCGCCGATAGTATCGGCATGAACCGGTCTACATTTTCCCTAAAACTGGGAAATAAATCCGAATTTTCCCAGGATGAAATCTTTGCCATGGCCGACAAACTGGGCATCCAGCCCGCCGACTTTTATCAGTATTTTTTTACCCGTAAAGTTGAGAAATCTCAATGAGATGGAGGCCCGCAATGAATAAAGGTCTTCTAACGACAAAAGAGGCCGCCAAATATCTCTCCATTTCCACTAAGACGCTTCTGTGGCTCAGGGAGAAGGGGACCATCAAAGCGGTCAGATTAGGAGCCCAGTATCGTTTCCGGCCGGAAACACTGGATGCGCTGATTCAGAAGTACGAAAGAACAGGGAGGAACCTCAGTTATGAATGACAAAGAACTGAAAGAGAAAGCCGAAGAGCTCCTTTACGAAGTTGAACGCAAGAAGGTTCGGGTTACCAAAGCCGTCAGAGAATATGAACGCAGCTTTTAAGACAAAAACGTTTACATGAATGAAGATGAAATGGACGACTGGAAAAGTAAGGAATACTACCTTATTGATGTCACTAATGAACGTGACACCGTTTTTAACACCATCGTCCGCCTCGGCATCCTGAACCCGCTAAACGCAGCGACTGTAGTCAGCACTGCCGGAAAGGAGCTCCTTATAAATGAAATCAGAACTCGGCACTAAAGAAATCACGGCCCTCCGCAATGAGCTCCAGGACCTTCTGGAGAGCGCCTACGCCGCCGGAAGCGATGATAACGAAAGCGACCTTGTCAAAATGTTTTACCACAGCAAGGCCGACGCCTACGAATCTTCCCTAAGTCTTATCAACGTCGCCCTGGGTGGAAACCCGGATGAGGAGGAAAAATCATGAAGCCCTTGATTAAACGCATCAGATGGACGCGCATAGGCTGCATCCTCTGCGCCGCCCTTGCCGCCGGTGCCGTAGGCTTCGGATACTACCGTGACACTACCACAACACAGCTTGTGGAATATCGCAAGACTGTGGAGGCAGGCGATACCCTTTGGGGAATCGTCGGAGAAATTGCCACCAATAAGGAGGATATGAGCCGTCTTACATGGCAGGTCATGTATGACAACAAAATCAAGGATCCGGGAAACCTTCAGCCTGGTACTGAGCTGGTGATTAGGGTTAAAAAGGCAAGGGAATTATGACGACGGGGCATTGTCACGCTCTGGGGCTGGAAATCGTTCTGCAGGAACGAGAAGGGAGGTGAAGAAAATGGAAACCAAGACTGACTGCACGCACTGCCCATTCGTCGAGGCCTGCCCCATGGTAGAAAAGCACCAGCGCCTGCCATTGGATGATGGAGGCCTGGGACTTTGCCCGAAGCTTCCGGAAATGAAGCTCCTCCGGTGCCGGAATTGCCTCTTCTGCCACCGTATGAACGGCGCGATTATGAAGTATGCGATCGAAAACGGGCATCCGGTTTACACATGCGCGGCCATGCATTACAACCGCATCCAGCAGGACGGGAAGATCCCCAAAGCAACGCCAAGGGATTGCCCGATTAAGGAGGCAAAGAGAAAAGGATTATGAAAGGAGGTGAGGAAGATGAAAGTAAATACTAACTGCGACGTGTGCCAGTTTGCCTTTATCTGCCCGAATAAATTTTCTGATGTAAGGCTCCCGCACAAAGAGGGAGGGTTAGGATTCTGCCCGAAGCTTTGGGACATTTACAGAATGGACTGTTGGGACTGTATTTTCAGAAATCGTGTTAATCGTGACGGGGATGCTGTTTATGTTTGCCGTGCGATGGCAAACAGTAAACTGGCTCCAGACGGGAGCGTCCCAATCGAAAAGCCAAAAGGCTGCCCACTTTTATTAGCAAAGAGAAAAGGGCTCTGATGTGTACGAGACATCAAAGCCCAGTGCGAAAAGTGCCTATCTTCCGCCTCTATTTTACCACAGAAACAGGAGGAAAAGTAAATGTTAGAAATTAACGAAGAATTGTTCAAAGCTAAAAAAGGCGGGGAGTATTCCCACAATGATATCAGCAATGATTTTGCTATCCCCGGCGAAATCACGGTAACTATTACTCTTAATGAATACAGGGCCCTGGTTTCAGCAAACGCCATTTCTGAGAAAAGAAACTCTGAACTGAATTCAAAGCTCTATGATGCACAGGCTAAAGCCAACGCCCTGAAGCAGGAGAGGGAAGAGCTCATTAAGAAAAACGCAGAGCTGAAAATCAAGATTTCCGACCTGCTCATGGAGAAGACCGCATCCTCCCAGACTGATAAGGATAAAGAAGTGGAAGAAGAGGAGAGGGAAGAAGAATGACAGACACAGAAAGGAAACACCTCGAAGCAGAAATCTGTATGCTGAGGACAAGTATCTATGAGTTAGTTAGATATTACACCGAGGGAAGAGACAAAGACTTTCGTGAAGAAGTCAGAGAACTGGCAGGCAGGGAATATGACATGCATGATGGGCAGAAGTGCCTTGATTGGATAGACGGACTCATCTGCATGGTATACCCAAGCGATTCAGATTTCATCCCAATGTAAAAGGAGCAAAGCATGCCCCATGGTAGAAGAGCACCAGCGCCTGCCATTGGATGATGGAGGCCTGGGACTTTGCCCGAAGCTGCAACGGATGAGCCGCCTTAAATGTCGCGATTGCCCTTTTTGCCGCGAATCCAAAAGCATTGGAGGCTCCGGCGAATATGCCATGGAAAACGGGCATCCGGTTTACAACTGTGCGGCCATGCATTACGTCCGCATGAGACCGGGCGGGAAAATCCCAAAGGCAACGCCAAGGGATTGCCCGATTAAAGAAGCCAAAAGGAAAAACCTATAAAAGGAGGTGATGAAAATGATTAACAGTGATTTAGTCCAACGTAGGCTCTGCAAGCTGGGCTGGACGGACAGGGACCTTGCCCGAAAGACAGGCATCACTTACAACCGGCTCATGGAAATCATCTGGAACATGGGCACGCCCTGCGCGGACATTACCTCCCACAGAATTGCTGATGCTCTACACGTCCTCCCTGGGGAGCTTACCGGCGGCAAGCCTATACCCTACGGCGAGCGTTACCGCAACATGCGGCCCATTGATGCCAAAGCTCTCCAGAGGCTCTTAAATGCCAGGGGGCTCTTAGATGCTAAGGGGCTGACACACAAGGACCTGGCTCTCCGCTGCAGGACTTCACAGGCCAGCATCAGCGCCATCTTTACCGGCCGTGTCCACCTATCGGCTAACCTTTTCCTCAAGATAGCCTGGGCGCTCGATGTACCGCCAGAAAGAATTATGCAAGCAAAAAGGCCCGCTAAAAAGCAGGTCAAGGATTCACTTCCCCCGAAATGAACCTCACTTTTATTATCTCATTTTTTCCAAAAGAAAGGAAGAAAAAACTATGGAAATCAAATTTAACGGAACCCCAGGAGAAGTCCTGCTGGAAGTCTCTGACTTTCTAGAACTGGAAGCACCGAAGCAGAACCTCACCCCTGCTGCTGCAAAGGCAGTAGCCGAAGTGGTGATTGACACAGTAAAGAAGGAAGCCAAGGCAAAGATTGAAAAGCAGGCCGCAAAGAAAGAAGCGCCTGCACCGGCTCCGAAGAAAGAAGAACCGAAACCCGCTGAAGCCGACATGAAACCGACACCTGCGCCGGCTCCAAAGAAGGAAGAACCGAAACAGGCAGAAGAAAAGAAGATCTCACCGGCGGACCTCCGCACCATGTGCGCCGCTTACTGCCAGAAAGTGCCCGACGGCAAGGCCCGCATCAAACAGTGGCTCCAGGACAAGGGTCTCAAAAAGGTCTCCGACATCCCGGAAGCTGACCTGCCTGAATTCAAAGCACTGGTAAGCGCCTGATGGGGAGCCACGCAGTACTTTCCGCCAGCGCCTCCGCCCGGTGGCTTAAGTGCTCGCCGTCTGCCAGATGGGAGCTCAAGTTTCCGGACAAGGCATCCCCTTACGCCGCAGAGGGGACAGAGGCCCACGCGCTGGCGGAAAAAACGCTAAAGGATTTCCGGGATGGCGGCCACCCTGAGGTTGTATCCGACAACTCGGAGATGAAAGAAGCCATCCAATCCTACGTGGATACGGTAGTGGAAAAGTTTACCGAGGCTAGAGCGGCCAGCCCGGATGCGCGCCTCCTAGTCGAGCAGCACCTGGATTTTTCCAAGTACGTACCCCAAGGCTTCGGGACAGGGGACTGCCTCATCATCTCCGACAAAATTCTTGAGGTGTGCGACCTCAAGTACGGCAAAGGCGTTGAGGTTTCTGCTAAAGGCAACAGTCAGATGAGACTCTACGCCCTGGGCGCCATCGAGGCGCAGGAGATGTTCTGGGGATTTGAAAAGGTCCGCATGACAATCATCCAGCCGCGCATCGGCAACGTCTCCAGTGAGGAGCTCTCCGTAGAGGACCTCAAAGCGTGGGGGAGGGTAGTCCACCAAAGGGCGCTCCTCGCCTTTGAAGGTAAAGGCTCGATGGTGGCCGGTGACCATTGCCGCTTCTGCCGGTGCCGGACGGTCTGCAGGGCCTACGCTGACTACATGACGGAGCCCCTCAAGGAAGCATTTAAACCACCAGCAGAGCTCCAGCCGGATGAGGTGGCCGACATCGTCCTTAAAGCTAAACGCATCAAAGGCTGGCTTGAAGACATTGAGACCTACGCCCTCATGCTGGCCCTGGACGGCAGGAAACTTCCAGGGCTCAAACTGGTGGCAGGCCGCTCCGTCAGAAAGATTACCAACCCCGACGTAGCTGCAGGACGGCTTCTGGAAGCAGGTTACAAGCCTGAGGAGATTTATAAGCCGCAGACTCTCCAGACTTTGACGGAGCTCAAAAAACTCTGCGGCGCCAAGAAGCTGGACACACTGCTTGATGGCATCGTAGAGACCGGCAAACGGAGCCCCGCCCTGGTGCCCGAGTCCGATAAACGGCCCGCACTGGAGACCGACCCGGACAGATTGAAAAATGTATTTGAAAAAGGAGAAGAATAATTATGTTAAGAGATAACGAAATTTTAACCGGCGTTGTACGCCTTTCCTACGCTAACATCTGGGAGCCAAAAGCCCCGATGAACGGAGGCAAGCCTGTGTACTCTGCATCCCTCATCATCAGCAAGGACGATGACAAGACAATCAGAGCCATCAAGAGCAAGATTAAAGCTCTCCTGCAGGATCCTAAAGTCATCCAGAAGCTGGGCGGCCCGTCCAAGGTCCACAGCAACGGCCTCCGCATCCCGCTCAGAGATGGGGACGAAGACAGGCCACAGGATGAGGCCTATGCAAACAGCCTCTTTATCAACTGCAAAGCGCAGGAAACCAATCCGCCAAAAATCTTCGACCGCCACGGGAATGAGATTCTGGACAAAGCCGAAGTGTTCTCCGGATGTTATGTCCGGGCAATCCTCCAGTTTTATGGCTACAGCCATTCCGGCAACTTCGGCATCGGCGTTGGACTGGTGGCTATTCAGAAGTGGAAGGACGGCGAAGCCCTGGGCGGCGTCAGCGTTTCCGCTTCCGACTTTGACGATGGATTCTCTGACGGCTCCACGGACAACACTGCCGCTGATGATGACCTTTTCTAAGGAGGTAAAAAATGAAACTGCAGGATCTTCTCATTGTCTTAAAAGACAATCCGGAAATCAACATTTGCTACCTTTCGCGCGGCGGCTCCATTTTCAGGGGGCCTTTAACACAGCTCCCCTATGTACGCGTTGAAAAGCTTCTGCAGGCAGAAGTAACGGAAATCATTCACCGTGAAGACTACCTGCAAATTACCATAAGAGCTTAGTAAGCAAAGGGAGGATAACACCATGGAAAACATTACTACAAATAAGATTATCGATAGACTCTACAACGACCAGCTGGAAAAGAAAATCCCGAAAAAGGGGATGCAGTCCGTCATTGCCGCCTTCGTGCTTGCCATCCGTGAAGAACTGAAAAAGGGCAACAAGGTCTCCATTGCAGGCCTCGGCACTTTTACCGTCAAAGCCAGACCGGAAGCAGTGAAGCACCTCCCCTGTGGAGCGCCGGTCACTGTTCCTGCCCATACCGTGGCTAAATTCTCCGCCTGCCAGTACATGGCAGATGAAGTCTACCACACCAAAGTAGAGGGCTGACCATGTCCCCCGAGGCAACACTGGGGATTGACCTGGAGACGTTCAGCAGCAACGACATAAAGTGGGGCGTCTACAAGTATGTAGATGCGCCCGACTTTGAAATCCTTCTCTGCGGGTTTGCTTTCGACGACGAGCCCGTGGAGGTGCTGGACCTCACAAAGACAGGGGGCCAGTTTCCCCAGTGGTTTATCGATGCGCTTTATGATGACAGAATTCTCAAGACGGCATTCAACGCCAACTTCGAGATGACCTGTTTCAAGAAATACTTCCCCGACATGCCCACCGAGTGCTGGGAGTGCTCAAGCATCCTTGCGCTGTACAACTCTTTACCGACGGGACTCGCCAATGTGGCGCAGATCCTCAAGCTGGGAGAGGACAAGCAAAAGGATGCACGGGGCAAAGCGCTCATCAATTATTTTTCAAAGCCCTGCAAGCCAAGCCTCATCAACGGCGGCGGGACTCGCAATTACCCAAAGGACGCACCGGACAAGTGGGCGACCTATATCGAGTACAACCGCCAGGATGTGGTGGTGGAGCGGGCCATCAGGCACAAGCTCCTCCGCTACAAACCCTCCGAGACTGAGCACAAGTACTGGCTGCTTGACCAAGGGATTAATGGCAACGGCGCCCGAATCAATCAGACGCTGGTTAATAATGCCCTCTCCATGAGCTCCGAGTACAAAGCAAGGCTCACGGAAGAAGCCAGGCGGCTCACCGGACTCCCTAATCCTAACAGCGTCATCCAGCTTAAAGGCTGGGTTGAAAAACGGCTCAAAAGGCCCCTCAGGGGCCTTGCCAAACAGGACATAGCTGATTTACTAGCTACGCCTTTGGACGAGACAACAGCAAGGGTTTTACGCATCAGGCAGCTGCTCGGCAAGACCTCCGTGCAGAAGTACAAAGCCATGCAGGAAGCAGTCACATCCGACGGAAGGGTGCACGGGATGTTCCAGTTTTACGGCGCCATGCGGACAGGCCGATGGGCCGGACGCATCGTCCAGCTGCATAACCTACCCCGAAACAATATGGAGTCCGAAGAACTGGACAGCGCCCGAAGCCTTGTTCTTGCCAGTGACCTGGACGGCCTGGAACTCTGCTTTGAGAACGTACCGGATACGCTCTCCCAGTTAGTGAGGACCGCCATTATTCCGGCAGACGGAAGCCGCTTCCTTGTGCAGGATTTTTCAGCCATCGAGGCTAGAGTCATCTCATGGCTGAGCCATGAGGAATGGCGGCGGGAAGTCTTTGCAAAGAACGGCGACATCTATTGCGCCTCTGCCTCGGCCATGTTCAAAGTGCCCGTTGAAAAGCACGGCGTTAATGGACATCTCAGAGCGAAAGGCAAGATTGCTGAGCTCGCCCTGGGTTACCAGGGCGCTATAGGAGCCCTGAAGGCCATGGGAGCCGACAGGATGGGCCTCAAAGATGACGAACTGCAGAACATTGTCAAAAAGTGGAGGGCCTCAAGCCCCCATATCCCACAGCTGTGGGAGAACGTGGAGGCCTGCGCCTTTAACTCCGTCCTCCAGCTCAGGGGAGCCAAAAGCGGCTACCGGCCCTGGACATTGGACGCCGACCCGAAGCTCGCCGTAGTGTTGGAGAGGCTCTCCCATGTAAGGCCCGAGACCATCGGCCGCTACAAGGACCTTATCCACAACGCTGGACTGGATAGCAAGAAAGACCTCATCAAAGAGGCGCTTGCCAACAGGCGCCGTGTGGCCCAGCTCAACATGGGATTCAAGGAGGAGCATCCAAGGCCCTGGTTCCTTCCGGGGAGTCCAAGCATCGGCTTCCAATGCAGGGATGACCGCCTTTTAGTAAAACTCCCTTCGGGGAGGCTCCTCATCTACCTGCATCCCCTCATCGAGCGAAACCGGTTTGACCGAGACGCCTTAGCCTATGAGGGCCTTGAACAGACCACCCGGAAATGGGGAAGGCTTGAGACCTACGGCGGAAAGCTTGTAGAAAACATCACCCAGGCCTGCGCCCGTGACAGTCTCGCCGCCGCCATGCTCCGACTAAAGGAGGCAGGCTACAAAATCCTGATGCACGTCCACGACGAAGTCATCCTGGAGCGGCCGGAAGGAGAAGGGAGCCTGGAGGAAGTCAAAAGGCTGATGTGCATGAACGAGCCCTGGGAAGATGGGCTCATCAAGAACAGTGATGGATTTGAAGGTTATTACTACATGAAGGACTAGGAGGCGACAGCTATGGAACTTAATGCAAAACAGCAAGCAGCTGTAGACATGGCCGCCAACTGGTGCAAAAAGCAGAACAAACCGATTTTCAAGCTGGCAGGCTATGCCGGTACCGGCAAAACGACGGTGGCAACCACCATCGCCCATGCACTGGAACCACATGAGGACAGAATCCTCTTCTGCGCCTACACCGGCAAGGCCGCCTGCGTCATGAGACAGAAAGGCATGCCCGGGCAGACCATCCACTCCGCCATCTACAGCTACGAGGTGGAAGTCGACCCTGTCACTAATCGAAAGAAATTCATGAAGTACCTGAAAGAATCCCTGCCGTATTCACTTATCATCGTAGATGAAGCGTCCATGGTAGGCTCCGAAGTGGCGGCTGACCTTCTCAGCTTCCACATTCCGGTCCTTGCCATAGGCGACACCGGGCAGCTTCCTCCAGTAGGAGACAGCTTCTCCAACCTTCTGAAAAATCCGGACGTAACGCTGGACGAAATCATGAGGCAGGCAGATGGATGCCGCATCCCTTTCTTCGCGCAAAAGCTCAGACAGGGATGGACGCCCAGAGCGAAGGACTTTCCTGCGGGGGATGACGTTATGGTCATGCCTTACGCACAGTTTGTCAAACACTTCGGCAGACTCCTCACCATCTCTGACCAGATGATCTGCGCCACCAACCGCAACCGGGAAATCCTTAACATGCAGGCCCGCAAGGCCAACCGGTACGATGGCCTCCTCCGCGAAGGCGAGAAGATAATCCGGAAAGAAAACGACTGGAAAAAGCAGACATATTCCGAGGACATCGGAGTGCTGAGCCTTGTAAACGGCATGACCGGCTACGCCTGGAATGTCAAAGCCCTGCCTAATGGGAGGCCGGTATTTGACTTTGAGCCTGCCTTTGCCCGAGATACCTTTTTCCGGCATCTGCACTGGGACAAGTTTGATTATGCCTACGTCATAACGGCCCACGCCGCGCAGGGCTCTGAGTACCCCTTTGTAGTTGTCATTGACGACTCCTGGGACGACAGGCAAAACCCCAATTTCCGCTCCGAGTGGCGGTACACAGCCGCCACCAGGGCGAAAAGCAAGCTCATCTGGGTGACTAACAGATAGGAGATAGATTTATGAAATGGAATAAAGTTGTAACCAACATCCACGGCATCTACCGCGACAACCGGCAGACACTGCGGAAGTCGGAAAACCTTCTGAAATCCATGCAGGAGGTGGCCCGGCCGGGGGCCGAACTTACCCGGCAGAAGAAATTACTGGAAGAAATCATCACCAACGCGAAAGCCAATGAGGATGCTCTCATCAGCATGGAAAACGGCGCCAAGTTTGGCGCCAATCCGGATGACGATATTTCCGTATTCATCAACGGGAGGCCTCAGAAATGAACAGGTATTTCCTTTTTACGAACACCGACAGAGAACTCAAACTCGTTAACGTCGATGACATTATCAGCATCACCTTTGACTTCGGCCCTTACAAGCAGCAGTTTGAAATCCATGTCAAAGGAGAGGCTCCGCAGTACTTTACAATCCCGAACCGGAACAAGGACATCACCGAAGGGGAAGCGGTAACACTCATCAAAACCATGATGTACGACATGGCCACACAGAAGCACCCCGTCTTTAACTGGGCGGAATTTTGCAAAGTCAAAAAGGTAGGAGATTAATTATGGCAATCTCAAAAGGCATGTTCATTTCGCAGGCCGACATGGGCCGGCAGGCTGTAAATGTTCTGGAAAAGTATAAAAAACATCTGGCGGAGGAAGGCGCATCCGAAGAAAAGCAGGTGGCGGTCATTAAGGCCATCAAGTACTGTCAGGACTGCGCCGACGCCTCCCACGTCATCATGGCAGCTCTCGACTGGCAGGCCACGCAGAAAGACAAGCCCACAGAAGAAACTGAAAAAGATGCGCCGGAAGAGGCTCCAGAAGAAAAGCCGAAGGAAGAACCGGCGCCCACGCTCTTTGATGCGCCGCTTGAAAAACCGGCAGAAGCACCTAAGGCGGAAGAGGCGAAAGAACCTCCGAAAGAAGAACCAAAACCGCAGGAAACCAAGGCCAAAGATCCTGCCAATGATGACAGCCTGGACGACCTTTTCTAAGAAAGCGAGGTGACATCATGAAAACTTTAGCAACATTGCACGCTAAAGAGCTTTATGATGTATTCCGCTTTCCCGCAGACACCAGTGGCGAGCACATCCCGGACCCTGACGGCAGGGGACAGGAGCCCGTCCTGACGCTGCACACCCAATGCGGATTCAGTTTTTTCAGTTTCTTCGGTTCCCGCGGATTCCCGCGGGGCTACCGCTCCGAGTGCGACCGCTACACCTGCCCGCGGTGTGGCAAAAGAGGATTGCCGTCACTATATTGGACCTGGAGGAGGTGAGAGCAGCAAATGTCAATTAAGCTCAAAAACGATATCAAGGTGGCTATCTCCACAGCGCCGCACCGCTTTGCTAAGGTGTGGAGGCAGAGAGAAGTCACATGGAGCCAGATGGTGGAGCGGCTCTCCAGGACCGCAAGGACCGGGGAGACCGTGGCGGAGTACCACCACTTTTCAAAGCCACAAAGGGACGCAAAAAAGGACGTGGGCGGATTCGTAGGCGGAAGGCTCAAGGACGGCCGGCGCCTCAAGACGAATGTGATGTACCGGCAGCTCTTAACGCTCGACGCCGACAGCGGAACAAAGGACTTTCCCGACGCCCTGCCTGCTAAACTCTGTAACGGCGCATGGTGCTTTTATTCAACCCACAGCCACACGCCGGAAAGACCACGCCTCCGCATCATCATGCCCCTTAGCCGTCCGGTAACGCCGGATGAGTACCAGGCCATTGCCAGGAAGGCGGCGGAAAGAATCGGCATGGACGCCATGGACCCGACAACCTTCGAGCCTGAGCGCCTCATGCACTTTCCTTCCACGCCAGTTGACGGCGTCTACGTCTTTAAGTACAACGACGGGCCCATCATGGACGCCGACAAGATTCTGGGTGAGTACGATGACTGGCACGACATAGCCTCCTGGCCGCTCCATCCAAAGGAAGCCGCCATTAAAAGGACGGCATCCAAAGCGGAGGACCCGCGGGAAAAGCCCGGGTTAATAGGAGCGTTCTGCAGGGCCTACACTATCCAGGATGTGATTACTACTTTCCTTCCGGATGTATACATCCCCACGAATGATGAGAACCGCTGGACCTACGCCAAAGGCTCCACCTCTGGGGGCCTTGTCATCTACGAGGAGGGACGTTTCGCAATGTCCCACCACTCCACGGACCCCGCAGGAGGAGAAGAGCATAACGCCTTTGACTTCCTCAGAATCCACAAGTTTAGGGGCCTCGACCTCAACGTCAAACCGGACACCCCGTTCAACCGCCTGCCGTCTTACCTCGCCATGATGGACTTTGCGAAAAAAGACAAAGCCACCATGAAGGAGTACAACAGCGAAAAAACGGCGGAAATCCGGGGGATGTTTAAAGACTCAGGCGTGGATGAAAAGGACCTGGACACCTCATGGACCGATAACCTCAAAATGGAAGGAAAGGGGAACAATCTTCACATCGCCCAGAGCGTGGACAACCTCAAGCTAATTATGACGAATGACCCGCTTCTCAAGGACCGCTTCGGGCTCGACCTCTTTTCCCATCGTTACCTGCTTAAGGGTGACGTCCCCTGGCGCAAAGTCGATGGTGCGCCCATCTGGTCCGACACCGACGACGCCTGCCTTCGTAACTATCTCAGCAAAAATTACAAGATAGACAAAAGGGCGCTGGTGGATGACGTGTTGACGGAGGTGATGATGGACAACCGTTTCCATCCGGTAAGGGACTACCTCGAGAGCCTCACATGGGACGGCGTGGAGCGAGTGCCTACGCTCCTCGTGGACTATCTGGGGGCAAAGGACACTCCCTTTGTTCGGGAGGTTACAAGAGTTTTCTTTAAGGCCGCGGTGGCTCGCGTCTACTCGCCGGGCTGCAAATTTGACCAGTGCCTTGTCCTCAGCGGCCCTCAGGGGATAGGCAAGAGCTCGTTTCTAAAGATTCTGGGCGGAGACTGGTTCAACGACAGCATCGCCAGCTTTTCCGGTAAGGACCCCATGGAGCAGATCCAGGGAACAAGCATTGTAGAGCTCTCCGAAATGCAGGCCTCCAACAAGGCAGACAATGACCAAATCAAAGCTTTCCTCAGCCGGCCTTCGGATAAATTCCGCATGGCCTATGGCAGGCGGACGCAGGAGTACCCCAGACAGTGTGTCTTTGCGGGCACTACGAATGACACTATCTTTCTTAAAGACCGCACCGGAGGCCGCCGATTCTGGCCGGTCATGTGCGGCGTAGGGAAAGGCGAAGAATATGCGCCCGACAACGTGGTAATGACCACCGTAGAAAAGATGGAGGAGCTCAAAGCAAAGAGGGACCTCATCTGGGCGGAGGTTAGATCCACATGGGCGATGGAGTCCTTCGAGGCCTTCTTTGTGTACTGCGGAGAAAGGAATATCAACCCCGCCACCTTTGATGAGACGAAAAAGCAGGAACTTCTGAACCGGTTTGACCGTAACATGGATTTCCACAGCCTGCTTCTGTCGCCGGAAGCCGAGAAAGAAGCCCGAAAGATTCAGTCGGACCTTACGGAAGGAAGCGAAAAGGCCGGAATGATTGAGGACTACCTCAGCAAAGAACTTCCGATGGGATGGGACAAGACCGACATTTTTAACAGGCAGGAATATTTTGCAAAGTACGAAGAAAGGCCCAAGGATGCCCCTTATAAAGAACGGGAGTACGTCTGTACATTGGAAATCTGGTGCGAGGCCTTCGGCCAGGATAAATCCCGATTTACTAATAAAGACAGCCGTGAAATCAGCGCCATTTTGCTTAACATCCTGGAATGGAAACTGGGGCCGACGCACAGGTTTGGGCCCTATGGGATCCAAAGAAGCTTTTTAAGGAAGTGATTATCATGAAATTGAAAGGAAAAGGGGCCTTTTTGAAGGCCCTGCAGAAGGAGGACTGGGATTATACCCAGGATAACGGAAGCATTGTGGTCTTCGGGCCTCGGGGCCTCCGGTTCTGCGTCATGAACTACGCCAATGGAAGCAGCATCCAAAATGCCTACATTAACATCCTGCAGACAGAAGGAGTGAGGACATTTTCCGCCCGGATTCTTAACCTGAGGACCTGGGACGAAATCTTAGTGATGATTTTAAGGCTGCAGGAATGGTATCAGGCACACCGTCCCGACGTGGGAGCAGCGTGGAAGAGGTACATTGCCGTTTTTCCCTTAGACGCCGAAATGGAATTTGACGGCGTGCCAGTAGATGTATATTTATACAGTGAATCTAATTTTTATAGCACCCTGATTTCTCCTAAAAAGTGTAAACAGAGTAGTCAGAAATAAGGCTCTTGTAAACAGAGAGTACTTAAAGAATATTTTTCTGTAAACGAACTTAAAATTTCGTTTACACCTTCTGTTTACAGCTTTTTCCCCGTATCTATCTATATATTCTGTATATGTAAACAGTGTAAACAGATTTATATATGAGATATATGAAATAGAGGAATTAGGGGCCTAAGGAAAAAATAGGCCCCTAAATCACTATATCTATATAAACCTCGAAAAATCTGTTTACCTGTTTACACTCTGTCAACGAGGTAAGCACTCGCAGGAGGGCAAAAGGTGAGATTTTATGCAAAATGAACGAGACATTGAAAAGTATCTGGTGAAAGAAGTCAGAAAGAACCACGGCAAGGCCTTCAAGTTTGTTTCTCCCGCATCAGCAGGCGTGCCGGACAGGATTATCATTCTCCCTGGAGGTGTGACCTGCTTCGTGGAACTCAAAAGACCCGGAGGAAAGCCCAGGCCGGTGCAACGCTTTATCCTGCTTTACCTTTATTATCAGGGGCACCGGGTAGCTGTCGTAGACAACAAGGACACGGCAAAGGAACTTGTCCGTAGGCTCTGCAGACAGAAGGGAGGCGATGCCTTATGATGCTCAACTTACATTCGTACCAAAAAGCAGTGGTCAGACACATTGTAGAAAATCCAGGTACCGGTGTATTTCTGGGCATGGGTTGAGGCCTTGGGAAGACATCCATTTCCCTGGCCGCCATCCTGGAGGAAATGTACAACCGCTTCGAAATCGGGAGCGTCCTGATTGTGGCGCCAAAGACCGTGGCGGAGGCTACCTGGCAGGATGAGGCACAAAAGTGGGACCCGTTTCACTGCCTCCGATTTTCCACCATCCTGGGGAGCAAGACGGAGCGTCTGAGGGCGCTTTACAAAAAGGCAGACATCTACGTTATCAACCGCGAAAACGTGGTTTGGCTTATGGAGCAGACACATTACAAGCCGCCCTTCGACATGCTGATTCTTGACGAAAGCACGTCATTCAAGGACTCCAAGACAAAGAGGTGGCGGGCCATCAGGCGAGTAAGGGGATGCTTCAAGAAGATAGTCCTTCTGACCGGAACCCCGAGGCCTAACGGCCTCATGGACCTTTGGGCGCAGCTTTACCTTCTGGATGGCGGCAAGAGACTGGGCAAGAGTCTCACGTCTTTCCGGTCAAACTATTTCCTTCCGGACAAGCGGAATCAGGATATAGTCTACAGCTGGAAGGTGAGGAATCCGGCGGCGGAAAAAGAAATCTATGACAAGATTTCAGACATCTGCATTTCTCTCAAGAGCGAGGACTACAAAAACATGCCTGACGTCCTGCCGCCGGTGACTATCCCCGTCAAGCTGGACAAGGCCAGCATGGACGCCTACCGCGCCATGGCCAAAGAGTACATCATAGAAATGCAGGGCAAGGAGATTACCGCCTTATCCGCCGCCGCTGTCAGTAACAAGCTTCTCCAGCTGGCCAACGGCGCCATCTATGACAATGACGGCCGGATGATTGAGGTTCATAATGCCAAACTGGATGCCCTGGCCGACATCGTGAGCACCAACGAAGGAAATCCTATCCTGGTTTTCTATTCCTACCGGAGCGACCTTGCAAGGATCCTCAAGAAGTTTCCAAAGGCCCGGCAGCTTAAAAGCGCAGACGATGTGCGTGCCTGGAACGAAGGAAAGATTTCCATGCTTCTGGCACATCCTGCAAGCGCCGGTTATGGCCTCAACCTACAGGCAGGCGGGCACATCATCGTATGGTTCGGGTTGACCTGGAGCCTTGAGCAATACCAACAGGCTAACGCCAGACTGCAGAGACAGGGGCAAAAGGAACCTGTCATCATCCATCACCTGGTGGCCGAGGGCACCCTTGACACCCACGTAATGGCGGCGCTGAAAGCTAAACGCCTTGGGCAGGACGCTATGATGGACGCGGTTAAGATGCTTGTAAAGGAGGGTGAAAGAAATGAACAGGCAGGAAAGAAGGAGACTGGGAATTCTGAAGAAGGATCCTATGATTTCCATAAAGCAATCCGATATTGATCGAATGAAGCAGGAGGCTACAGAGAAAGGCTGTAAGTTTGCTTTCAATCTCATGTTGGCAATTCCCGCGATGGTCATTCACGATAAGTTCGGCCAGTTAATGCGCAAAGATGGGCGGGTAGAAAAGTTCGTTGATCTGTGCATGTATGAATATAAGTGCTATGAAGAGGGCTATATTACCCTCGAAGAATTGGCTAAATGCCTCAAAGACGAGGCGGGTGTTGAAATAAAAGGATGGTGAAAAATAATGGATGTAGTAATTGGATTATTGCTTGTATGCGCAATTATCCCCACAGTGTTCGGGCTTCTCATCTATTCAAGATTAGATGAACTCTGTCGTGACGTGGAGTGGGAACAGTCTTTCAGCAGTGAGATGATGAACCAGCTGAAAAGCACGCAGTTTGACTTGGGAGAACTGAAAAGGAAGGAGGAGAAGGAATGGCGAAGCAGGAGGATTTAGTCTTTTCGGAATCTAACCCATATGAGAAATACCGGCATGTAGCTTTTACCCTGAGTGAGTTCCTGAAGATGGCAGAGGAGAACAAGGAGCATTTTATCCGTTACTGCGAAATCGTGGTAACCGATAACGGTCTCATTTTCCTGGCGAGTCCGAGCCATATGGACGTGGCCGAATGGCTTAGGAAGAAAGGATTCAAGAACTTTATTCTGGTTTGGTACGACGGCTATGTTTCTTACGACAAGGAAAATATCATGAAGCTGACTAAAGGACAGGTGAAAGTGCTGGCTGCGCTGCTTGACTGCGGTTTGATTTCCAGCCTGATTGACAGTAACTGGGAATGGAGGAAATGATTATGGGATGGGAAAGACCTTTAACCTGTGAGGACTTTGGCATGAAGCCTTCTGATTTTCATGAAATCAAAGAAAGTGAAATTCCTAAGCACACTATGACTTTTGATAAACACGCTACCGGCGCCGCCGCTGACCAGAAACATTACCAGACGGCGGAGAAGGAGCCCATTGAGATTATGCAGATGTACTTTACCGCCCAGGAGCTCTATGGCTTCTGCAAGGGCAACGCCGTGAAGTATATATTGCGTTCCCGCTTTAAAGGAACAGAACTCAAGGACATGGAAAAAGCTCTGCAGTACATGAAGTGGTCCGTGGACGTCCTTCATGGCGTGCCTATTGACCCGAGGAAGAGGTGAGACCATGACGCCATCTTATGCCGAAGAAGCGATTGCCTATTACAAGCAGAAGGAAGTCGATGAGACAGTAAAGAAAGCAAAACTTGAACGTTGTCCGTTTTGCGGCGGCAATGCGGGAATCATCATCTACCGCGGGCGTGGCGAAGCACTCTACTCCGTAGCCTGCAAGGACCCGAGGTGCATTGCCTCAGAAGGCCGGAAGTATCTTGACGTAACTGACGCCGTGAAGGCGTGGAATAGGAGGGACTGATGCCGAAAGAAGGACTGCATCGCAATGTGCATTACCACAGCGACCCGACCTATGAACAGGTGCTTGCCAAATATCAGAAAGAGCAGAAGGAGGCGGCAAGAGAGAACCGCGCCATGACAGCCTTTAGAGTTATCGCCACCGTTCGCATCCTGGTAAAGAAGGCGGGGTACCAGTTGATGAATGACTTGATTATTGCCGACAGGAAGACGGGAGTCTGCTACACCAGCATCACCGAAGAGGGGGCCAAACATGTTAGAAGAAAATAGGAAGCTGCCTCCGGTGGAGAGGCGTCTGGATTATCTCAGGGCCGTAGTCAACTATGAACGGGAATCCCTTAAGATTCTGGGCGTTATGCGTAAATGCCGGATTGACCTTTGCACCGGCCTTAAAGGCGTGAGTTATGACAAGGTCAAGATTTGCGGCGGAGAGATCCGAGACCTGTCCGATGTCATTATCACGCTGGAGGATGGACTTAAAGACATTGACGCCAAACTTCGGGAACACTCGGAGAGACTGGCGGAAAGTCTGCAGGCTATTAAAAACATCCTGGCTTATCTGCCAGAAGACCATGACCGTTTACTGCTTGAGGCTCGTTACTACGAAGGATGGGACTGGAGCAAGTTGACAGAAGCCTATGGTGTAACCAGACAGAGGCTGGATGACCGCCGCCGGAAAGCCCTGGACTATCTGGAAGTCATGGAAGAAACTGAACCTTTTCTGGAAGAGTTTACATCACTTGACAGAAAGTTACACGATTTGACATGATTTGCACCTTGCAATGTGTGATATAATATAGTAAAGAATTATGCATGAGCGCGGTCCCGAAAGGAGGCGGCGCTTTTGTTTTGCCCGAAAGGAGGAGGAGGACATGGAAGCCAAGTGGACAAAATGGGCAACGCCCGAAGGTCTGGACAAAATTAAAGGATGGGCCATGGACGGCCTGTCCGACGCCCAGATTAGAGACAAGGACCACCTGGGAGTCTGCCAGCAGACTTTCTACACGTGGAAGAAGGAGCATCCTGAAATTGCGGAAGCCCTGCGGATGGGGAAGGAAGTCGCGGACAGGCGAGTTGAAAACGCTGTGTATAAATCCGCAAAAGGCTACTACGTGGATGAAGTGACTACCTTTACCAGGGAGGCAAAGACGTCTAAAGGAGAGCCCCTGCTTGACGAGGATGGGGAGCTTATAAAGTCTGTGGAGACCAAGGTGGTGCATAAATGGATACCGTCCAACGCAACGGCGGCCATCTTCTGGCTGAAACACAGGAAGCCGGTTGAATGGGGTGACTACTAATGGCTGAGGCTTGGGCGTCCCGGTTCTACAACTCGAAAGATTGGAAGGACCTGAGGTGGCAGCTGATTATCAAGCGAGGGCCCAAGTGCGAGCGATGCGGTAAGGATATGACGTTTAACACGGCAGAGCTTATCGGCCACCACATTATCCCTTTGACTAAGGACAATGTGCACAACCCTGAGGTAGCACTCAATCCTGATAACGTGGAGCTCATCTGCTTTGACTGTCACAACGCTGAGCATGAGCGCTTCGGCCACAAGCATGCGCGGCAAGTGTTTCTTATTTATGGGCCGCCATGTTCCGGTAAGTCGACGCTTGTAAACCAGATGAGTACTCGCGGAGATTTGATAATCGACATGGACCTGCTGTATCGTGCGGTATCAGGGCTTGACCTTTATGACAAGCCGGACTGCCTCCGAAGCAACGTCCTTGTTATTTACCACGACCTCATCAACCAGGTCAAGACAAGATACGGCGGCTGGCATGACGCCTACATTGTGGGCGGCTTTCCTCTGCGGGGGATGCGTGAGGCAATCCTTAAGCAGACAGGGGGTACTGCCATCATGACCGAGGCAAGCAAGGACGAATGTTTGTCGGCGGCAGGAGCTCGAGGCATCTTTGCCGACGAATGGAAAAAATATATTACAAAATGGTTTGAAACTTATCAAAAATAAATTAAACCACCCCCCGCCATCAAAAAAATTTTTCGCCGGATTCAAGACCGGGCGGGACAGATGTTTTCGATTAAAACTGAAATTTTGACTTTTTTCCCGCGAAAATTAACCAGACCCTGAAAGGAGGGCTGACGATGAAAAAGACTGCTGGAGACGGCGTATCGATTGCGCCAATTATCGACCCCGAGGAAGCGGAGTACAACCGACTCAAGAAACTCTTTGCTGACTGCGACGCCAGCATGCTGGCCCTGCTGGATGGGATGCTTTGGGAAGCGGCCCGGCTGCGGGTGGAACTGAACACGTTACACCTAGAGGGTAAAAAAAGCGGCCTTGTCAAGATGAATCCGTTAAACCCTATGCTCCAGAAAGAGACCGCAGTAAGCAAGGCATTGGCTAAGACAAGGGCCAGCTATGCAAACATCTGTTCAAAGCTGGCGAAGGTCCTTGGTAAGAAGGATGACAACGATGATTCCGGACTCGACGATTACGAGTAAAGACGACTGCTGGATAACCAGATACTGGGAGGGCATCCAGTCAGGGAAGTACATTGTTGGCGCCCTAATCAAGCTGCAGATGCAAAAGCTTTTGGAGCTCCTGCAGGATGATGAAGTCATAAAAGACTTTACAGACTCCAATAAGCGCATCAACTTTATCCAAAGGGAGTGCAAGCACGCCCAGGCGCCCTTTGCCGGAAAGCCTTTTATTTTGACCCTCTGGCAGAAAGCGATTATTGAAGCGCTTTACTCTTTCAAAATCTACGATGAGGAGCTAAAGAAGCCTGTCCGGCTCTTCCAGCGCCTCCTGCTCTGCATTGGCAGAAAGAACGGCAAGTCTCCGCTTATTTCCGCCATTTCCCTTGCCGAGTGGGTGTGCGGCGAGATGGGTACCAATATCCTCTTTGGCTCCAACGACTATGACCAGGCCAGTATCCTCTTTGACGCCACCGACGCCATGAGGGAGGCAAGCCCTAAGATTGCCCGCTGTACCCATCGAAACCTTAAAGGCCTCTTCTGGGGGAATAAAGTAAGAAAACACGCAAAGGGCAAATTTTCCTTTCAGAACAAGGGAAGCATCAAGAAACTTTCCGCCCGCACTAGCGCAAAGGAAGGTAAGAATATCAAGGTAGGCTGCGTGGATGAGGTCCACGAAATGAAGGACAACACTCTGGTAATGCCAATCAGGCAGGCGCTTTCCACTCAGGATGAACCTTTGTACCTTGAAATCACCACCGAAGGATTCACCGATAACGGTTACCTTGACGAAGAGATGGAAGAAGCGCAGCAGGTGCTGATGGATGATTCCCACCGCTCCCGCTGGCTGATTTTCCTTTATCAGCAGGACAGCGAGGAGGAGGTGTGGCAGAATGAACAATCCTGGTGCAAATCCAATCCCGGGCTGGGCATCATTAAGAAATGGACATTCCTTCGGCAGATGGTGGGGGAGGCTCGGAACAACGCCGCCACAAAATCCTTTGTCCTGGCTAAAGACTTTAACATCAAGCAGAACAGCGCCGCTGCGTGGCTTGACATGGCCGCCATTAATAACCCTGAGACCTTTGACCTTGCTGACCTTAAAGGCCAGTATTACCTGGGAGGCGTGGACCTTGCCGAGACCACAGACCTTTGCTGCGCAAGGGCGCTTTTCGTGGATCCGGAAACCAGGCTCCTTAAAAGCCTGGCCATGTACTTTATTCCGGAAATCAAGGCCAATGCCATCCTGGAGGACAACGGTCTGAACCCTGAAAAGAAAGACTATAACGAATGGGCAAAGCAGGGCCTAGTCACCATCTGCCCGGGCACCGAAGTGGATGACTCTATGGTGGTGGACTGGTTTAAAAATCTCTACGTTAATTACCATCTTGTGCCCTTTAAAATCGGCTATGATAACTGGCACTCCCAAGATTTTAAAAAAGGCATCGCCGAGTTATTTGGCGCCGACGTACTGGAGAGGATAGGGATGGACTTTAACAGCCTGTCCGGACCTATGTCAGTGCTCGAGAGCTATCTTAAAGAGCACATGATTAACTACAATAACAACCCAGTGGACCAGTGGTGTCTTACCAACACGGCCATCCGGCTCAACAACATCGGTCAGATGATGCCTGTTAAAAAGTTTGGACAGAGTAAAAACCGCATCGACGGCACGCTGGGGTACATCATAGCAGTCGCCGCATACCTGCGGTACAAGACAGATTATTTGGCAATCCAAGGAGGACAAAGTGCTGTTTAATTACTTGAAAAAAATATTCGGCGGCGCCACCAAGCAGAGCATGCTTGTGAGCCTCCTGGATGACAGCACCGCTGTCACTTCTTATGGAGGTCAGGACATCTACGCCAGCGACTACGTCAACAACTGCATTGACCGGGTGGCAAGAGAGATTGGCAAGATGTCCGTCATGTCCGTGGTTCTTGGCGACGACACCGTCAAGCGGCAAAACGATGAGCTGACACGACTCTTTCGGGCCAAGCCAAATCCTCTGCAGACTACAAGCGACTTCCTTCGAGCCTGCGCGTGGCTCCGGATGAAGGACTGTAACTGCTTTATCTATCCGGAATTTGACTGGATAACTGACAGCCACGGAAACAACACGAAGTATTTTAAAGCTCTGTGGCCGCTCAAACCTACGGAGATTGAAATAGGTACCGATGATGCAGGAGATATTTGGGAGATTAAATTCCGCTGGAGCTCTGGCGGCTATGACATTCTCCCGTATCAAGACCTTGTGCACCTCAAGTGGAGGCGAGGCAAGAACCTCATCATTGGCGGCGGGAGTGACTTTGGCTGGCCTGACGTGAGGGACCTCCAGAAGAGCGTGGGCGCCCTGGGCTCCATGCTCGATACTGTTCCAAAGAGCCTGGAGGCAAGCCTTAAGATAACCGGCATCTACCATGCCAAGACCATCGTGGACAGAGGCACTCTGCAACAGATGCGGGATGACTTTGAGAACCATATCAAATCCTCCCAACTGGGGATCGTGGCCACGGACCTTCCAGGCGAATTTACACCAGTGAATATGCAGCAGGCCCATATTGATGACGCTATTTTTAAATTCCTGAAAAACGTCATCCAGGAGCGCTACGGCATTTCCACGGCGGTGCTTTCCGGCGATTACACGCCCGAACAATATGACGCCTTTTTCCAGACGTGCATAGAGGATTTTCAAGTTGAATTTGAGCAGGCCATGAGCGCCTGCCTTTTTAGTCAGAGGGAACTGGACCTGGGGCACTGGCTCAAGACCTATTGCAACCGGGCGGCTTTCCTGACTAACGAACAGAAAATCAAGTTTATTGACCTTGGCACAAGGATTGAAATGGTCTCCGTCAACGAGGCCCGCGAAATGTTCGGCATGGAGCCGGTGCCTGATGGGAATCGTCGTTTCAGGTCCCTCAACTATGTGGATTCCACGCTGGCTAACAGTTACCAGGCCAGCATGTCAAAATCCGGTGACTTAGGTAAGTCAAAGAAAGGAGAAACTGATGGGAAAGAAGAATAAGAAGAACCAGCGGAGCATGTGCAGTAAAGTCGAGCGCCGCTTTAACATCCCCGACATTATGGCCATTGAAAACAGGGCCGAAGGCGTGGAGGATGACGGCCTCCGCGAAGTCAAAGGTCATGCCGCTGTGTTTGGGCAGACCACCTCTATCGGAGACTGGTTTGATGAAACCATTGAACGCGGTGCCTTTGAAGGATGTGATTTAACTGACGTGCCGCTCCTCACCAACCATGATTTTGATAAGGTGCCGCTGGCAAGAAGCCGTCGCAATAACGGCTCCAGTACCATGACCTTGTCCATTGATGACCAGGGCCTTTTAATTGATGCCAAACTGGACACCAGAAACAATCCGGAGGCGGCGGCCCTTTACTCCGCCATCTCCCGGGGCGATGTGGACGGCATGTCCTTCTGTTTTGTAGTCGCTGAGGATACCTGGGATTGGTCTGATGAGGACCATCCTAAACGTACTATCAATAAAATCTCTAAGGTCTATGAAGTGTCTGCTGTGACCTTCCCGGCCTATGAGGATACCGATATTTCGGCTCGGTCCGATAAAGAGGCATTGGATAATGCCCGCCAGCTGCTGGAGAGCAAGCGGGAGGAAGAGCGAAAGGCAGTGGAGACTGCTAACGAAATCGAAATGCTTAAAATCCAGAATCGTATTTTAGGAGGTTAAAAACATGAACAGCAAGAAACTGCTCGAAGAAATCGAAGCAAAGAAAAATGCCCGTGCCGCTCTGGTGAAGAAATCCGAAGCGAGCCAGGACGTGAACGAACTCAGAAGCCTGCAGGGCCAGATTAAGGACCTGTCCGCTGGCATTGAATTTATGAAGGGCCTCGTGGAGGAAGCCCGCGCCGCAGAAGCACAGCGCGTCGCTGAAAATGCCCAGGCACCGGCGCCTGCCCAGACTGCAGAACCGGATACCCGCACCCAGGCAGTCAATGAACACGCCGAACACGAAGCACAGAACCAGGCGCCGGAAAACAGGTCCTTTAAACCAGGCGCCGGCTTTACTGTAACCGCAGAAGGCCGCCAGAGCCGCACCGCGGAACAGATGGAACAGCGCGGCAGGGACCTCAAAGAAGGCCGCTCCCTTACTGTTGCCACCGGCAGCATCATCCTGCCGCATCGTGATTCCGCCACCATTAACGACACCTTCCAGCAGGTTTCCTCCCTGCTCGATGCTGTCGACTATATGGAACTGCAGGGCGGCGAATCTTTTAAACAGCCCTACGCTAAAGATTCCCCGGAAGGCAATTACACCGCAGAAGGCGCGGAACTGGCGGACACCGATGCTGCTTTTGGCTATGCAGAAATCACCAAATCTAAGATTACCGGTTACTCCGAAATCACGGACGAAGTGGAAAAACTGCCGGCCGCTAACTATGCCGCTTTTGTCGAAGGCAGTGTGACCAAATCCACCAGAAAGAAACTGGCAAAAGAAATCATGCTGGGCGACGGCACCGCGGGCCATCTGACCGGTATCTTCTCCACCAAGTGCGACGCTATCCCTGCCGAATCTGACATTACTGTTTCCGCTATTGGCAACACCACCCTGGATGACATTGTGTTCTCCTACGGCGGCGATGAATCTGTAGAATCTCAGGCGGCCCTGATTCTTTCCAAAGAAGACCTCAAAGCTTTCGCTTCTGTCCGCTCTGCTGACGGCAAGCCTTTCTACAACATCGTAAACCGCGGAGGCTTCGGTACTATTAACTCCGTACCGTTCTTCATTAACTCCGCTTGCTCCGCTGTTTCTAACAGCAAGACTTCTGCAGGTGCTTACTGCATGGCTTATGGCGACGTTAAAAGCTACAAACTGGTGGCATTTTCCCCACTTGACGTGCAGAAATCCACCGATTTCAAGTTTAAGCAGGACATGATCTCCTACAAATCCCGCATCTATGCAGGCGGCAACGTTGTAGCTTATAAGGGCTTTGTAAGAGTCAAAAAGGGCACCGCAGCCGCTTCCGGCACCGGTAAATAAGTCTAAAGGAGGGATGACAGGATGATTAGCCAAGATGAGCTGTCGAGACTCTTACACCTCGACAGTGAAGAGGAAATTGCGAACGCCATGCTTTATGCAAAAGGCGCGGAAACTTACTTAACCAACGCCGGGTGCAAAGCAGACTATGACGACCCTCTCTTTGTTAATCTCCTCGTCACTCTGACCTCCCGGCAGCTGACCAACCCGGACCTGCTGTTTTCCGGCTCCGAAATTGAAGGCATGGCGGTCACGGCGCTAGTCGCTCAGATCAGAGCTAAACAGCAGGCAGGAGGCCAGTGATGAAAACGACAAGGGTAGGGGAGCGCAACAAGCGCATCCAGGTGTATAAGACGGCCAAAGTCTCTGACGGCCAGGGCGGCTACCGCAAAGGGAAGCCTGCCTTACTGGCGACCGTCTGGGCTATGATTCATCCCGCCAAGTTTTGGGCGGGTAATGCCGGCGGCGGTCCCATCTCGGGAGTCACTCAAGGTATTACCATCAAGACATTGGCAGGGCTTGATGAGTCCTGCACCGTAGCCTATAAAAATCAGACCTATGAGATTTTAAATCTGGACTACTCCATGGACGGCGAGGTGACAATGACCTGCAAGGCGGTGATGCACCGTGGCTAAAAAAGCGACTTTTATCGTCAAAGCGGATATATCTCAGGCGGTCTTTAACTGCCTGAGACAGCTTGACTCCTACGACAAGAGGACAAGCGACAGCATCCGCAAGATTGTAAAAGATAGCACGGAGAGCGTCTTTGCAGGCGCTGTCCAAAGGGTGCCTGCGCGCACCGGGGCCTTAAAAAAGTCTATCCGGATGCGATTCGAGGACACCCCGACCAATACCGTCGGCGTCGTCTACACCAAAGAGCCAACGGCTCACTTGGTGGAAAACGGCGTCGGGCCGGTCCCCATTCTTATGCCGGTCAAGAAAAAGGCCCTCCATCCCGGGGGCTCGGGTTACTTTTTTACCCGGGCCAACATCCCTGCGAGGAAGGCAAGGCCTTTTATGAAACCAGCTATGGACGCTGAACGGCTAAGGTTTGAAGCCAAGGTTAGAGAGGCGGTGACCAAGACATGCTAATTTACAGACTCCCACTTAACGCCCTGCAGAAAGGGCTCTACACCCTTATCAATGGCGCCATCGTTACTGATTCCGGTGATCCTGTGCCGGTGCATGATTTCATACCCACAGGCCAAGAGGAATTTCCTTACATCTGGCTGGGGAGGCAAGAGGACAAGCCGGATCTTATAAACAAGAGCCGACCTCTCCACCTCATCACGCAGGAACTGGACGTGTGGTCCACCGAGGCAGGCAAGCGGGAATGTAACGAAATCCTGGATGACCTGGTCCACCTTTTAACCATTCGCCGTCCGGAGATGTCTGATTTTAACGTTTTAGCCGTTGACCTCATAGACTCCTCTATCGAAGGGGAGGCATACGAAAACGGCATAACCGCTTATCACGGTAAAGTAGTTTTTAATTTTTTGATTGAGCAAAAGGAGTAAAAAGAAATGGCACTTACTGAAGAACAGCTTAAAACTCTGCCGACTGACCCTAGTCTTACTCAGGCTTTTGCAGGCAAGGACGTCCTTCTTTATGTAAACGGACCGTCCGGCACTGCCGCAACGCCTGTGTGGACCTTGGTTGGCGCGCAGAAGGAAGCAAATACTAAAAATTCCGCCGATACTATCGATGCAACTAACAAGACTTCCGGCGGCTGGGCTTCCCAGCTCGCAGGCACTCGTAAATGGACCATCAGCTTCTCCGCCCTCCAGGTTCTGGATGACAACGGGCAGGACATCCTGGACTACGCTTACCGCAAGGGCATTAAGATTCAGGTTAAACTTGCACGCCCGGACGGCAAGTTTAGAACGGGCTGGTGCTATGTCACTGAATTTGACGAAGGCAACGCCGCTACCGATGCCGCAACCATTACCGCCACTCTGACCGGTGACGGCGAGCTGAGTGCTTACCAGGCAGCCGCTACAACCAACCCTTAATGGAGGTAACTAAATGAAGAAGGCCATTACGTTTAAAATGGGGGAAAAAGAGTACTCCCTCATGTTTAATACGAAGGCCCTGGCAGAAATGGAGCGCCTTAATCATGGGCGCTCTATTATGCTAATAATGGGCTCCATGCTGCGAAACTCGGCAGCTGCCTACAGCACTCTCAATCTTGACTTTACCCTTGCCGGGCTTAAGGCAGGACTGCAGAACATGCCGAAGGATACAGATTATTATGCTTTTATTGACCGATACTGCGAAAACTCGGGTTCCATTGACGACCTCAATGGCTACATCCTTAGGGCCATCGTCGCTTCGGGCCTTTTTACACAGGGGGGCCGGAAGGAGGAGGAAGAGATGCTGCACTTTCTGGACCTGTTTCTCAAAAAATAACGTCTTTCGCCGACTGGCTTGAACAAGCCGAAAAAATCGCCTACGCCGAAGGCCTCAAGCCTGCTGAATTTGAGGACCTCCAGCCGGGCGAATTTTACACCTACCTGGAAGGACGTCGGCTGGCGCTTAAGAAGAAGGACCAGCGCATCGCTTACTACATCGTCTGGCTCTTATCCCCCTATTGTAAGGAACCTCTGAGCATTGACAAGATTTTAGAGCCCCTTTACGTTTCCCCGGAACAGAAGAGGGCGCAGTTGTTGAAAGACCGGGAAGAACTAAAGCGTGAATTCGGAATAACGGAGGAGCATCATCATGGCCACAATCGCTGATTTGCTTGTTAAACTGGGCGCCGACAGCTCCGGCCTCAGGAGTGAACTGAATAAAGCGAAGTCGGACATCAACAGTACATTTGATGCTAATCCTCTAAAGACTTTCCAGGGCGCCGTGGATGGCACGGCGGGATCCATGGAAAAGCTGATTTCCAACTTTGGCAAGTTTACCGCTGCCGCCGGTGCCGGTTTTGGATTTATTCAGCTGATTTCCGGCGCCGTGGAGGCAGGCGCCCGCGTCAAAGAGCTCTCCGAGACCATGGGCATTTCTGCGGCCCAGGCGTCCATGTTTTCCAAGACTGTGTCCCTTGCTGGCGGTGATGTACAGACTGCCAGCGCGGCCATTATGAGGCTTGACAAGACACTGTCCGCCGGTGGAGCCTCTGCCGAAAAAGCGCAGGCCATGCTTGACGCCGTAGGAGTCTCCTTGCAGGATGCTAATGGTAAACTATTACCTGTCAATGAGCAGCTTAAAGCATTGTCCGAAGGTTACAAGGCCGCAACTTCTGTAGGCTACGGCCAGGAGTATCTCATGGAAACTCTGGGCGCCAGGGGCATTGCGCTCACCGGCGTGCTCAGGGAGTACACTGAGGCCGCTCAGAACGCCGCAAAGGTGCAGAGCGTAGGGCTTGACCCAGAAGAGATGGACCGCACCAAGAAGGAAATTGATGTCCTTAAGATGCAGGCCTCCACTTTGGGGACTGCTACCGGCGCCGCCCTGGCTCCCCTCATTGAGCAGATAATCCCGCCTCTGACCTCTGGCCTCGCGTCCATTGCCCAGTACCTTGCCACCAACAAGGAAGAGGTTATAGACTGCACCAAGGCATTGGTGGGCTTTATTGCGGCCTATAAGACTGTGACCGCCCTTCGGGCTTCTGTTGCCGCACTGGGCGGCCTCATGGGCGCGGCAGGCACCGGCGCCGCATCTACGGCCACCGACGCTATCACCAGAGCCCAGGAAGCACAGATTAACAAGCGCATCCGGCTCATCGAAAACGCCGCCCTGCAGGAGGAAAAGGCATATCTCAAGTCTCTGCAGACCATGGAGGTTACGGAGGCTGAGAAAACCCGCCTCTACGCCAACTATGTACGGCAGAGGCAGGCAGAGACCGCCAAGGCCGCCGCTGTTATCAGGGCTGAGATGACCAAGACCTACGCCGAGATTAACAGCGCCGCCACCACCTCAGCCGCCGTGCAGACCGGAGCACTTAACAGCGTGAGCAAAGCCGCCGTTGTATCCGGTGCCGCAGTGGGCAGTGTTGGAGGCGCAGCCATCAACACCGGCGTCAAGATGACTACCATGGGCTCCACCGGGCTAATCACCATGAAAAAGCTGACAAGCGCCGCATGGGCCCTTGCAGGTGGCTGGCTGGGCGTTGCCTCTGCCATCATCTACGCCCTGGGCTGCCTGGTGGAATACAAAAAGCAAAAAGCGGAAAAAGAGCTCAACGACCATGTCATAAACATTGACGGAGAGGCCTACAAACAGATTGACGGCGTGTGGAAGAAGCGAGTGGTCAATACAGACGCTTCTGACTTCGAGAATCAGTTCAGTTATGAGGATGTGGACCAGAACTCTTCCCTTGTGGCTGAACTGAATAATCGTCAGTACATGCAGCCTGACCTTGAGAAAACCGAACTATCTCCAGAAGCCAACAAACAGCTTGATGACCTCAAGGCCCAACTTGAAGGGCTTTCCAAGTCGGTGGATGATAACACCGCGGCCGCTAAGGCAGGCGGCGGGGGAGGCTCCGCCGCGCCCAAGGTGGAGGTGCCAAAGACCTATACCGTAGAAGTGCCTCTTGGCGAGATTGCGGCCCAGAAGGCTATTGACGCTTATAACGCAGCCCCTGGGAGCCAGTGGATCAATCCGGACCTTACGAACGACATGGAAAACTCCTGCGCATCTTTTGTGTCCACCATGTACGGTGCGGCAGGCGTCATGTCTGATTTGACCGCTTCCGGAAATAATCTGGATGCAATGTTCCAGAGCGTAAAAGGCGCCTGGTATGGACCTAATGATGGCTACAGCCCATCCGCCGGTGACTACGTTTCCGGCCCGGGGCATGTCGGCATGTATGTCGGCAATAACACTGTCATCTCTCGTGACTCCAAGGGGGGCTTGCAGCAGCACGATCTTGACCAATGGAAACGGGAATTTGGTTTTATCGGATATGGCTCTGTTGCTAAGCTGACTGGCGGCGCTACCTCCACACAGACCGTGGACGAAAACGGAAGGGCTCTGCAGGAAGCACAGAGAAAACTCCAAAAGGCCAAAGATGAGGCACTTAAGCTCTTTACCTCCATGTCCGTGGAAATTGAAGAGAAAACCGGCACTGCCTACGAGGCAGGCATGGCCCAGGTGGCGGAAAACGTCAAAGCTAAGGGGCAGGAAATCCAGAAGCTGGCTGCGGCAGGACTCCCGACGGAGGCGGTCAAGTCTCTGCAGGACAAACTTGCCGAGTACCAGACGGCTCTGCAGAATAAAGTCACTCAGCAGCAGCAGGAAGCCCTTAACAAACTCAAGACCGACACCATGAGGACTAATGCGGAGCTGAAAGGGGACTATAAGAGCCTTGCTGATGCTGAGTACAATGCGTCCGTTGAGTCTCTTAATAAGGAAAAGGAAGAACGGACTAAAGCCGTCGCCCAGAATAAGGACGACAAGGAAGCTATGGCCTCCGTTGAAGAGTGGTATACCTCCCAGGTACAGGCCGCCGCTGAGAAGCGGACCGAGGCCTACCGGGCGTCTTTTGCTAAGCAGATGGACTACGCCATAAGCCACCACGACACCAAGACCATGGGGAGCCTGCTCAACAGTGACAACTTTAAACAGATGATGGACTGGGACGGTCAGACCGCTCAGATGCAGCAGTTTTATGACCTTTGGAAAGATGCCCATAAAACAACATCCCAGATGATGGCTGACAGCATGAGCAGCTTCCAGGGCAGTATTTCTGATTTCTTTACGAATATTCTGGAAGGCCAGGAGACCTTTGGCGATGCTTTCTTGGGGATGATTGATTCCCTCCTCGACACTGTAGTCAAACAGCTGGCGGACAAGTGGAGCTCCCAGATTCTGACTGCCCTTTTCCCGGGCATGTTCGGGGGAGATCAGCAGAGCGGCGACCTTTCCGGCGGCTCTGGAGGTGGCCTCTTTACCGGTCTTACTTTTGCCGGCGGCCTATTAGGTGGAGGCGGCGGTGGCCTCTTCGGAGGCGGGGGAGGCTCCGATGGAAATGGAGAGGATCCTATTACTACTTTCCAAAACACTGTTACCCGTATGACCACAGGCATGAACACTGCCACCAGCGCCTTGGGCCTCTTTTCCGGAGGCACCGGTACGGCCAACAAGCTGATTGGAACCTACACCGGATTGCAAGGAATTATCAACACTGGTACGAAGCCCGCAGAGACTGCCACCACAGTGGCGGCTACCTCGGGTATGGCTAGTTTTACAGCCGCTGTTTATATAGCCACAGCGGCCCTGCAGGCTATGGCTGCTAAAAGCTCCTTTGGTAGTATTTTTGGCCTACATAAAGCAACAGGCGGCTACATCATGGGCCCCGGCACTGGCACCTCTGATAGCATTCCCGCCTTTCTGTCAAATGGCGAGTACGTTTTAACCGCTGACGCTGTGCAAAACGTCGGCCTGCCTCTATTGGACGCCATGAACAGCGGCAGGGCAGGGCACTTTGCCACCGGAGGCCTTGTCCGTGCTAATGGCCCGGGTAGTAAAGGCACCGCTGTACCTGTTGGCAACAGTGTAACGCTTAATGTGTCCGCCCTGGATGCGGCTTCTTTCATGGAGTTTCTGCAGAATGGCGGCATGGATAGCATCAAGCAGTTACTTTTTGACGGTGATAGAGATTTCACTACGGAAAGCGGGGTGTGGTAATTGGCTAACATTTTCTTCCCCCTGGACCCTCGCAAGGTGTCCTGGGAAACGGATACGGACCAGAGCTGGGATGTCAACGAGCAAGCAAGCGCCAGCGGCAGAAGGCGTGCCATGACTTATCAGACCCTGCCCGGCTGGACTTTTACCATTACCTTTCCCGGGCTGACGTCAGAGGAAAAGGATGACCTCTTTGCCTTTTTTGCCAGAATGAAGGGAAGCCTTACTCCCTTTTTTTACAAAGACGCCGAAAACTACAAGTGCGAGAACGTAGTCCTTGCTAAGAACGCTGACGGTTCTTACCAGCTGGTGGCTAACATGCACGGCCAGCAGGAGCCTGTCTACTATGCCGATAATCTCCACGTCTACGTAGCCGGGGTAGAGCTGGGCGATACCTCCTATAAACTGGACCGCGGCGCTGTTGTCTTTACCAATGCGCCAGCTGATACGGCAAAAGTTACCGCATCATATGAGTACTATTGGTACGTCAAATTTGCGAAATCGAAGCTCCAGATAAAGCAGAAGTTTGACAACATTTTCCAAGTGTCCCTGTCGTTGGAGGTGGTGAGATGAAAACTGTAACCGATGAGCTCGCTGCTTACCTTAGCGCCAAAAAAGAGATGGTGGTCTGCGACCTTTACACGTTGACCCTTTACGATGGGACGGCGTACTATTACACGGATGCGGACCATGATGTCCCCTACAACGGCCACACTTATCTCCATGATGCCCTCATACTAAAAAGAGAGCAGACCAAAATCAATAACGTCATCTCCGTGGACAGTATGACGGTAAGCATTTACGCCACCGCCGATGACAAATTAGGCGACAAGCCTATCTTTCTGGCCGCTCATGATGGGACATTGGACAGGGAAACCCTTTCGCTCTCCCGGGCCTTTTTCGACGAGGAGGGCAACATCACCGGAGCCATTGACCTGTTTTCCGGCATTACGGAAGTCAAGAGCTGCGGCGGCCTCCTTATGAAGCTGACAGTTAAAAGTAAGGTGCAGGGGCTCTCGCAGGAATTTCCCCGCCGCCGCTTTTACCCTCAGGGCACCTACTCCGCCTCAGGCGGCAAGGTGTCCTCAAGCACCGAGGAGGATTCCGCCTCAGTCATTGCGCCCTATGTACCCTTGAAGGAAGTGCTGTTATGATGAATCCGATTGTTACAGAAGCTTATACATGGCTTGGGACGCCCCACGTCAATCAGGCCAAGGTAAAAGGTAGAGGCGTGGACTGCGGCATGCTCCTTATCTCCTGCCTCGAAAACAGCGGATATGTGGAAAAGGGGGCCATCAAGGTGGCTCCTTACTCCAACGAATGGCACCTGCACCACTCCTCTGAATGGTTTTTGAATATTGTAGAAAAGTATTGCGATAGAGTCCCCTTGTCAGACATCCAGCCCGGGGACTTTTTGCTATATAAATTTGGTCGCTGCGTGTCCCATGGCGGCATTTATGTCGGAGATGGCCACATCATCCATGCCCTTGTGGAGCAGGGGGTGGTGATGACCGACATCAATGATGTGATGTTTTTAACTGCCCCAGGCAAAAGTCGGCTGCACGGCGTGTACCGCTTTAGGAGGGAGAGATAAAGTATGGGCTTGTTTAAGGGCCACAACACGACGATCCGTGAGAATAAGATTTCGGACTTTACCGTCTCTACAGCCCAGTACGGAGCGAGCGTCTGCGAGATTCTGGGTACTACTCGAATCTCTCCAAACGTCATCTATTGGGATGACTTTACCGCCCACGAACATAAATCTTCTCAGAAGTCGGGCAAGGGTGGCCGCTCTAAGACTACAACCGTCACTTACACCTATACCGTGGCCGTCATCCTTGCCCTGTGCGAGGGGCCTGTTACCGGTATTGGGACTATGTGGAAAGGGAAAAATGTCTACCAGTACCCTAATGGTGACGTGGGCCTTACCCTCTTTTCCGGAACGCCGGACCAAAAGCCTTGGGCCTATGTCCAGGGCAAACATCCTAACAAAGCGCTGGCCTACGAAAATCTGGCCTACATGGCAGGCGTTATAGACCTTGGAGATTCCGGCTCTATGCCGTCCTTTAACTTTGAAGTCAAAGGGAAACTGCTCGATACCGGCGACGGTGTGGACGTGAATCCTGCCGACTACATCCTTTATGTCTTGACTAAGGTGGGCCTGGGCGGCGTCAAGATTGACGGGATTGATAATTACCGCCAGTACTGCAAAGAGGCGGACCTTTTAATCTCCACGCCCAGTGACAGCACCGACGCTAAAAGCGCCCGGGAAATCGTCAATGAGATTGCGAACATTACCAATGCCTATTTATTCTGGAGCAACGACCGATTTAAGATTGTTCCCCGGGCGGACAGGGCAGTGGGAGCGTGGAAGCCTGATAAAACTATCCGCTACAACCTCACACCTGATGACTTTATCCCGCAGAGCGGCGGGGCGTGCATCACCTACAGCCGTAAAGATTCTTCCGAAATTTACAACCGGATTTCCGTGGAATTTCTGAACCGATCTAATGGCTACGAAAAGGAAATCGTTAATTACCAGGACAACGACGATATTAAAGAATTTGGTGTGAGGCAGGCCAGTACCACAAAGGCACACTACATTTACACCAAGACCCGGGCGGTAAAGCTGGCTGAAGAACTGTGCCGGAAGAATAAATACGAACGTGTAAAATACACTTTCAAGCTTGACTGGGCCTTCTGCCGATTGGAGCCCGGTGACCTCGTCATGCTGAACGACCCTGCCATGGGCATAGAAAACCAGCCTGCTATGATTGACAGCGTAACCGAGGGCACCAATGGCGTGCTGACCTTTACCGCCATCTCAAGAGCAAAAGGCGTGTACGATGAAGCTGAGTACAACGTACACGAAAACGAGAGGCCTTTGATTGACTTCAATCCAGACCCGGGCACATGCGAGCCGCCTATGATTTTCCAGCCGCCCGCCCTTATGACCGATGCGGACAATGAGGTGTGGATTGGCACGTGGGGCAAAAATCCCAACTGGGGTGGCTGCTCCGTCTGGGGGTCTGATACTAATGAGTATTACCGCAAACTGGGTACCATCGACTACCGGGCACGCTACGGCACCTTGGCTGCGCCGCTTGAGATTGAGGATACCTCGCTTGAGATGATACTCAACCAAGGTGACTTTACCTCCGCGGATGCCACAAGTGCCAAAAACGGAGACACCGTCATGTACATCGACGGCGAGGCTCTCTCTTACCAGACGGCGGAGCTCTTGGACAACGGACACTGGAAACTGTCCGGGCTTGTCCGTGGACAGTTTGGTAGTGACCCTGAGTACCATCCGACCGGCACGCAGATTGCAAGGTGTGATGAGGCATTCCTGCGGTCCGGCTTGAAAAATGCGTACATCGGCAAGACTGTCTACTTTAAATTTACCGCCTTTAACGTGTTTGGCGGGATGGAACAGAGCCTTGCCGACGTGCAGGCTTATCCTTTTATCCCCAAATCCGTACAGATCCTTCCTCCGGACGTCGAGGTGCTGAACGTCGAAAAGATGTCCTCATCTATCCGCCGCTATTGGTGGAAGTACACTTATCCAAGCCCCAACGACATCGCCGGATTTATCCTTAAATACACGCAAGGGCGTGAGCTCAACTGGGAAACCGGCATAGCTGTCCAGGAAGGGTTGATAACAACACAGCCCTATGAAACGCAGACCATCAGGCAGGGCACCCACGCCGTCATGATAAAGGCTGTGGATACCAACGGCAATGAATCCAAAAACTTTGCTTACTGCCTTCTAGACATGGGCGACCTCATGCAGGAGAACGTCCTCTTTGATAAGGACTTTGGAGCGGCCAACTTTGCCGACGTTAAAAATAACGGCACGGTCTTATCTGACGGTTACATCCACGCCGTCAACTCCTCCAAGATGTGGCATGAAAAAGGCCGAAAGTTTTGGAGCACGAAAGATGCCAAGATGTGGGATAGCTCCTTTCAGTCTTACATTGCAAACTGCCAGTTCCAGGCGCCCGCAAGCGGCCAGTTTTGGCTTGCCACGGACATTAAGGGGCCTGCAGTCGTCTATTATCGGCTCGCTCTCAACTCTTCCTTCTGGCCAGCGTCCAAAGCCGATGCCAACTTTTGGACGACTGAGAAAAAGGACGCTAACGTGTGGGACACCTCCCCGGACCTTTGGAAGCAGTGGTCCGATAAGGTGGAAGTTCGGGCCGGCGATGTCATCCAGATAAAGATTGAGGCTAAAAACAATTCGTACCAGGAGACCATCATCAAGGACCTGCACGCCTACGTGGATGTGCCGGATAGGCAGGAACACTTTGAGGACCTGGAAGTACCCGCTGAAGGCATCGAACTGCCTATCACGACTCCGTTTTACGAGACTACCTCCGTCCACGTGGATGCTATCCAGGATGATGACGCCGTGAACGTAAAGGTCATCAGTAAGACTCCCTGCGTGATTGCCCTGCTTGACCGCAGCGGAAAACAGGTGGCGGGTACTGTAGACATCACATGGCAGGGATTTGTAAATGAGCTTTTGGAGGGCTAAATGACAGACGTTAAAAAATTGCAAACACTTGACGGGATGCTTGATTACCCGGATCCTAATGATGCCAGCAAGGGCACCACAGAACAGCAATTCCAGGAATACCTGAAAAACCACTACGCCGTGATGTACTCCCTCGTGGCCATGTCACTCTGGCAGCCTGGAACGAACTACATTAAAGGGCAGGTGATACTTTCTCCTAACTTGCCCGCCAACACCATTGCACGGGTGACCACGGAGGGCACCAGCGGCGACGCAGAACCGGTGTGGGGGGCCGTAGGCTCTACCATCTCCGACGGAACTGCGGCTTACATCATGCTCCCACGGACCATTGACTTTGCAACGCAGGCTGAGGTGACCGCAGGGACGAATACGACGAAAATCGTGACCCCCGCCATGCTGGGGCAGACTATCCAGGTAGACCTCGCCAGTACCGAAAGGGTAAACCTCAACGAAGCTGACAAGTCAGTCACCCCGGGCATTACCGGCATCCTTCCCGTGTCCCATGGCGGTACAGGAACCGATTCATTAGCCAATGTAACAGTTGGCAAAGCAGGCACTCTGGACGGGGATGCTGGATTGTGGGACTACCTGCACAGGCTGGGGAAAAACCCAACGTTGCCGACAACAAACGCCGCACTTAACGCACTGGGCGTGTTTATGAGCTACTTTGACCAGAAAAATAAAATAGCAAACCAGCCGGGGCAATATGGGCAGCTTCTCAACCTTCCGGCGGATAAAGGAGGTGAATCGGCACAGCTTTGGATAGAGCAACCTAACGAAAATATTTATCACCGGGGTGGGAATGCCTCAATTACAATCAATGACGCTCCGTTCAAACGGTTTCTCGATACGGACGACCTCTCAGCAGCGGGCGTAGTTGCAGGCAACGTCTCCAACGCCAATGCGTGGTGGGTGAAGCTTGGAGGGGTTATTCCGCTCATTATACAGGGTGGATATAAATATGTTGATAAACGCACTGACGTATATATTCCCTTCCCAATCGCTTATTCTACGGTTTTAAGCATTGTAGGGACGCCCGTTGTAAATGCAGAGAACGGTAGCGGTAGAGGACTTGAAAATATCAAGACTTATAACACTACTTCCTTCGTGTATTACTCCGGGTATGATATCAACTACAAAAATCTATTATGGCTTTCTGTAGGTATCTAACCACTAAAAACCAACGCTTTGTACTTGGTTGTATCCACCCTGTCTAGTAACCAACCAATAAGCAGTAAGCTTCTAGATTATATTCAACAGTATTCATTTGCGTATTGCTGATATTATACACATTAGTAGTTTGGTTTGCAGAGTCCATATTTCTTTGAATAACAACAGAAACGCTCAATATTGCATGCGGAAACGAAACAGGAAAAGTGAAAGTGTTAGTACTGTATGCTTTTATTCCACCCTGTATAAACGCATTCCGCCTACGCCTCTTAAACCCCGATTTTATCGGATATCGGTAAAACACTATCCGCCATTTATCCCTACTTTCCCCAAAATCTGAGTAGCACATTAGTATCAAGATTTACCCAGTCACCATCGCACATCTGTCGCTCCCCATCCAGCCAATCAGTAACAGGTTAGTATCACAGACACTCTATAGCTTTCCGAAGCTGCCGGAGCGTCTTGTGCGTGTACACGCCGTTGGTTACATCACCACGGGCATGGCCTAGTATCATCTTTCGGGCGTTGTCATTGACCTCTGCACCGTCAAGCAGGGTGGCACAGGTATGGCGGGTATCATGAGGCATATGCTTCTCCCCGTGGACCAGCTTCATTACCTTCTTAAAGGTACGGGCAAAGCGGCTGTAGTCCATCGGCTTTCCGTGCACGTTGATGAGGTAAGGACCTTCTGAATCGAGCCGCTTTCCAATGAGCGGCCATATCAAGTGGTGGATGGGGATAGTGCGGATGCCCGCCGCAGTCTTTGACTTTGTGACACGCATATATTTCTGCTTGCGGTTGATGTCGGTCTTGAGCAGAGCACGAAGCTCCCCATTGCGGAGGCCGGTGTAAATAAGTATGAGGACTAAATCAACGTCCGGCGCACTGTCCACCAGTTTCCATAATTGATTGATTTTCCGGCGACTGATAGCATGGTGAGGATTCACCGGCTTGTTCCGGCCGATGTGGATTAGGCCGGAAAAGTCACGGCTTGTATACTCCATTTTCCTTGCGTAGGCAAAGAGAAGAGACAATAGGTTCCTTACTTTCTTTTTACTGGCGTAGGAAAGGCATGTCATGCCGTCGATGACGGCTTGAAGGTCCTTGTATTTTATATCATCGACCGGCATGTCATAGAGGCTTGAACAGTGCTTATAGGCTGATTCGTAGCCTTTTACCGTGGATTCTGTAACACGAAAGTATTCGACGTGCTTTGGTTTCCATCGTAGGTAAAGCTCCGAAAATGTGATTCTTGAAAGGCGGTGCCTGTCATGCGACTTATTCCAGTCGACTTGAAACGCAAGGGCTTCCAGCTTAGTGGGGAAGTAGCCCTTAACTTTCTGCTTACCTTCTTCCGTCACTACAAAGACAAACGGCCTCCGCCTTGAGCCGCTTAAATGCTTGATACAGCCATAACCATTTGGATTTTTCATAATAATATCAGCTCCCTTCATGGGAGCTATTTTAGTATAAGGAGCACACTAAATGGACAGTACAGACACCTCTTTGCAGTACGTCTCAGTCTACAACAAGGGCACCGGTGAACGTGAAACGTCCTACGTTGTTGGTATTCATGGGAACACTATGGACGAACTTATGGCGCTTGCCAATCAGAACTACCCCGATGGCGTTTTTATCGAACAGAACGGGGCGGCATGGAATGAAGCCGTGCAGAATGACCTTATCTACAGTGCAGGCCAACTTGTCCAGAGGCCTGCACCTACGGAAGATGAACTCCGTCAGCAGAAACTGGCCGCATTGGATTCCGAGTACAGTCAGAAGATTTCGGACGTGGAAACCGAGATGGCAAAGGCCAATGCTATCGGCGATACAGACTATTTTAACGACCTAAAGGCGGAACGTGAGACGCTTGTGAGTGAGTACACGACAAAGAGGGAGGAGATTTAACCATGGATAGATGTTTCCTTTGCCACCGCAAGATGGACGAAAAGACCGGGCTCTGCACTAACCCTAACTGCGTGAGGAGCCAGCCGCTCCCTGAAAAGAAAGAGACCGAACAGAAGGACGGTGAGACATCTTGATTATTGAAAAATGCAAGGAATTTGAGAAGGACGGCTACGGCACTTGGGATGACAGCTCTAAGCCGACTACTTTTGCAAATATGTACGGCTTCATGAAAAATCAGAACAATGTAATCCTTGCCCTCGCTAATGGCTTATGGCAACCATCTACCGCCTACGCCGTGGGTACCGTTATCCGCAGCCCGTCACTGCCAGCCGGTTGTAAGGCTACCTGCACTACGGCAGGGACTACGGGTAGTACGGAGCCAAAGTGGACCGCCTACGGCACGACCGTGACCGATGGGACCGTAAAATGGGCCGTGGAAACTGACGTGCAGGGCGCTGTGTCCTTCGCCGTGAACACAGAAGATGGTGGCCTGGATATTGTTGTAACAACTGAATGAAAGGAGAAATAATCATGGCGACACAAACTTTTAATTTCCCAAGGCGTGAGGATTACACACGCATTGCGGCGGCAATCGAGTCGCAAAACGATATTTTTAGGAATCATTTTAAAGCATCCGGAGAATCGGCAGTAAGATCCTGGGAGAGCTTCCGCAATCTCTGCCGTGCTGGCGGTATCCGCACGTACTACGGAGTTGGTGACCAGCTCCAATGTAAAAAGGGCGATACGACACTGACGTGGGACATCGTACATATTGGCGACGTCGAAGAGACGGGCGGAAACTACGCCATCTTACAGACTCATGACTGCCTGCCTATGGATATCATGGAGTTCGACACCCGAGAAGCAATTTTCCGCACAAAGACGGAACTGCCAGCCGGCACGTATCACTTTACAACGGTCACGTCTGGCATCACGGACACAAATTGGACGGACTCTAGCAAATCAGGGTGGACAAAGAGCTGGCAATTTACGACAACGAAAGCCGTGCCAGCAGGCGGCCAGGTGTGCTTTGCAAAAAATATGGATTGGAGTACGAGCCTTGCACCGCTCGGCATCGCAACGTTCTCTGAGCCAGCTGACACGACAGTACTTGAGACGGTCACGCTTGCAGAAGGCACCAATGGCACGGACCTTGCGACACTTGGCACAATTAATCATGCGCAGCGCATCTGCTACGGATACAACCGCTGGAGCCAGTCCGGGCTTAGACAGTGGCTCAACAGCAAAGCTGGCGCAGGCGCGTGGTGGAGCCCACGCAATGATTACGACAGGCCTGAGCATTACGCAACATGGGCTGGCTTCATGAGTGACCTTGACGCAGACTTCCTTGCCGTCGTCGCAAAGTCTAGCATTGTAACTGACATCAACAAAATCAGCGACGCAGGCGGACATGATGTGACGCAGGATTACTTCTTCTTACCGGCAATGGTCAACCTCAACGGCGGAAACAACTTCTACTCTAATCCAGTCTCGGCTGTGCAGGATATCGAAGATACAGTTGCCTGGGACTATTACACGAAATTCCGTCGTGACGGCAAGACTGGCACGAATGCCGAGCAGGATGACAACCGCCGAAAATACAAGCAGGGCACCTCAGCGGAATTGCCATGGTGGGAACGGTCGCCGTGCTGCGATAATGCGTGCGACGTGCGCTACGTCACCGATGGCGGCCGCACTTGGTGGAACCTCAACGCGTACTACTGGTACGGCGTCGCCCCGGCTTGCCGCATCGAATAATCGAAGAATCCGCCGCCCCTCGGCGGCGGATGGATAGAGGAGAAGAGAAATGGCTATACCGAAATCAAAGCGCACGACCACGCCGCTCAGCGTACTCGTTGAAGCTGATACTCTGGCTTGCTATACCATATTGATTTGCACCGATGAAAAACGCTTTCCGAAGCGTTACCGCTGGTGTTTGACGAAGCAGATTATAGAATCAGCGGTGCAGGCCAAGATGCATATCGCAAAAGCCAACTCAGTCTACGTTAATGATGCTGAAAGCGCAAAGCTCCGCCGGACTTACCAACAGGAAGCCATTGCGGACATTGCAGCATTGAGTGTGGCAATGGATACCGCTTTCAAGCTCTTTAGCGGACTTCGCCACATCGATACAACAGGCAAGCCAAAGAAGCGCATCAACATTGCAACATGGACGAGCCAGCTCGACAAAGTCAAATCTCTGCTCCTTGCGTGGAAGAAATCAGACACCGAAAAATATAAAAATATGGGCTGAGCGCTGTAGGGTCGCCGAACTGCGATAATGCGTACAACGTGCGCAACGTCACCGATGGCGGCCGCACTTGGTGGAACAACAACGCGTACAACTGGAACGGCGTCGCCCCGGATTACTTTTGGGCAGAATAGAGTAGCGAAAAAGCGAAATCAGCCCCGAAGCAAGGAGCGCAAGGCCCGTCCTCTACGTAAAGGAGGCAAACAAGATGCCGTGACGCGGATGGCTTATGCTGGTCCCGCTATCCGCGCGGCTATTACTACTATGGATATATCAGCAAAAGGAGTCGTCACAGACTTTGAAAATCTCTATGATGCGATGCAGCACTGCGCGAACGGCGCGCGCTGGAAAGCGAGCGTCGTTAAGTACCTGCAAAACGGCTTGACAAATACGGAGAAATTGCGACAGGAGCTTCTGGATGGCACGTACAGACTCGGCAAGCAGATCGAGTTTAAGGTGTATGAGCCGAAAGAGCGGACCGTTGTCGCAATGCGCTTCCGTGACCGGCAGGTCCAGCGGTCACTTCTGAAGAACTATCTTGCCAATGAACTGTCACGGGGCTTCATTTATGACAATGCGGCAGGGCAGACCCGGAAAGGGCCTGACTTCTCAATCCGACGTGTGAAAGTGATGCTCGAGAAAGCGCACCGGCTCTATGGAGAAAATGTCTACGTTTACACGTATGACATCAGAAATTTCTTCGGAAGTACTCGCCACGATGTAGCCAAGGCAGCTGTCCGCAAACGTGTGCGCGATGACTGGGCGTGCCGACTTGTCGAGCAGATTATTGACAGTTTCCCCGGAAGTGTCGGGATTGGCCTTGGCTCTGATGTAGCTCAATTCATCGAACTGGCAGTGCTTGACGGCTTAGACCATTTTATCAAGGAAAAGTTACATGTGAAGTTCTACGCCCGGTATATGGACGATTTCATTATTATCACGAACGGCAGTAGCATGGCAGGTTCGTATCGTCGGGCCATAGAACAGGAGCTTGATAAAATTCACCTGCAGTTAAACCCGAAGAAGTGCCGTGTCACCCCGGCCCAAAAGGGTTTCAAGTGGCTCGGCTTCCGTATCCGTATCAAACCTTCTGGGAAAATCCTTGTCACCTTGAATAAAGACAAGATTTACCACGAGAGGCGAAAACTCAAGAGGATGGTTGGGCTTGTCAAAGCAGGCAAGCTTCCGCGTGAGACAGCGGATGCGAGCCTACAGTGCTGGGCCGCCCATGCAAAACATGGGAACAATCATATGGTCATCAATAAAATGTATTCTTATTATAGAAGCCTATGGAGGGATTTAAATGTTTAAATCAATCACCATGCAAGAACGTTTGCAGAAGGCGGAAGCCGAAAATAGCGCCCTGCGTGCGCAGCTTTCCCGGGCAACTGCACATACTACGTATGTCGCAATGATGAGCGACGTGGAATTGCCAGCTAACACTGATACGGTGCAGCAGCCGTCTTTAGAAGAGGGGAGTGATGATAATGAGTAAATGGTATAAGAAAATCAAGGAGTGGTACGAAGCCGGTTACTGGACAACCGGAATGGTTAGGAATGCCGTCGTCAAAGGGAAAATCACGGCTGATGAGTTCAGGGCAATCACGGGTGCCGACTATGAATCTGACTGAAATCGTTGACGTGCAGTGTGAAATCATCAAAGCTCAAAGCGAATTGGTTAAGAAGATGAGCGCTGAAATCGGACAGCAGAACGCCTTTGCAGAAGAAATAAAGCGGATTGAAGCGCTAAAGAGAAAAGTCGGGGCACAGTAGGAGGTAAAGAATGGACTATTATTCACTTGTCATAAGCCTGCTTTCTCAAGGTTCCTATGCCATCCTGTCTTTCGCCGTAGGCTACCTTCTCAATAAAGAACGTAACAATAAAACGAAAAGGAAAAGCACGGAGTGCGGGATAAGGGCTCTTTTAAAAATCGAGCTCCGATGCATCCATGAGCGGGGGCAGACAGAGCACAAGTTGTCCTACGCCGATGAGGCCAGTGCAGAAGAAATCTATGCCACCTACCACGCATTAGGAGGAAATGGGCAGGGGACTACGATGATTCAGGACATTCGCAAGATGCCGAAAGTGTGAGGATTATGAAGTACATCAAAATGCTTCTCTACGAAAACGAGGAGCTGTCACTTACAAGGGTTATTACAGTAATAGCCTGGGCGGCCTTCCTCGCCGTCTCTTTTTATCTTGTATGGACGGCCCAGGCATGGGCTAACTATGACACCTTCGCCTTCATGACCGGAGGCGGGGGAGCTACCACCCAGGTGGTCAACAAGTTTATTAATAGCAAATATAATTCTGCTCCCGGGAGCTACGCCCAGAGGCCGGATTTCAAAAGAGGTTTGCACAATGACAATGGATGAGGTTAGACAGATGTTAGCAGAGGCACGCCCGGCGTTTTATCAGTACCCAGAGCCGGTTAGAGTGTACCTGCATTGGACAGCGGGGCACTATTACACCAGTTTCCCTGAGTATCACATCTGCATTGACGCCGACGGGGAAATCATCGAATCCCTGCCGTTGACTGAAATTCCGCAGGCTACATGGCACCGCAACACCGGAAGCATTGCCATTGCTCTCTGCTGCTGCGCAGGAGCTACAGCCTACAAAGATGGCCCTTACCGGGTAGACCTGGGAGAGGAACCGCCGACAGATGCGCAGATTGAAGCGTGCGCACAGCTCATGGCAGCTATCTCCGACGTGTTCGGCATCCCGGTCGATGTAGACCATTTCATGACACACGCCGAGGCGGCTGACCTTGACGGCTACGGACCGGCTACGACCTGCGAGCGATGGGACCTTGCCGTGCTTAATAATGATGATGACTGGATGGCCGGTGGCGATACGCTTAGGGGTAAGGCTATCTTTTACCAACAGCAGGAGGACAATAATGAATAGAGACTATCCCATGCAGACAACGGTAGGCGGGGAGGACACACCCATTCTTGGAAGTGTCTTGCCTTTTCCTAAAGAAGGGGAAGGCGGATCTAAAATGGATGACTATCCCACACAGACAACGGTAGGCGGGGAGGAAAAGTCTGACTTTGAAGATTATTGTTTCGACATTACGCAAGGCTTGATTGGCATTATTATCATCATGATGCTGGCATTTATCGCGGCATTTATAGTCTATGGCGCCTTCGTGGCGGTGCATAGGATAGCATGGGGGATGTGACATTATGACAACTCCAAAATTATCCAACGGCGGCAAGCGGGCTGTTATAGGCGCCATCCTGCTTTTAGTCCTGGCCATTGTGGCCGGGCTGGTCTACTACTACGACAAGCAAAAAGACGAGTCTCCAAAGGTCCTTACTACGGAGCAGACAAAGGATCCGGATGCCGTGGCTAAAAAGGTGCGCGTCTCTCAGCCTGCCGCACAGACCATTGTAAGAGAGATTGAGCGGACAAGCGGCGAGGCGCCAGCTATTACGTACTACGTACAGAGCCCAACTTTGGACCGAGCGGCGGAGACTGTTCAAAAACAGATAGAGACCAAAAGCCCAGAGGCGCCCGCCGGGGTGACTGCCAAGTCAGACCGGACGATAGTGACAGCTGACAATAAGCTGAATAAGGTGGATGTCTACAAGATTTCTCTCAGAAGGGCGCATAAGCTGAAAGCCGGCATGACTTATGTAAACGACAAATCGTACCTTTCCGCCGGATATCAAGCCGGAAGATGGGAAGGACTGGCGCATTTTGACGGGAGCGGATTCCGGGGAGCTACCGTTATGTATACAATTAAAGAATGGTAATTAGAAATTGGCGGATGCTATCAAGCATCCGCTTTTTCTTGTGCAAAAAATTTTTATAAAAATTGAAATTTCCACTTGCTTTTACATCGTAAACGACGTATAATATATACAGAAAGAGGGAGAGAAAGAGAGCTCCCGAGGGAAAGAATTTAAAAGGAGGAAATCAAAATGAAATTCAATCGCAAACTGGACTATTATGAATTTTCCTGGGATGGCGGTAGTACGATAACCAGGATTAACACAATTAAGGGCGAAAAAAGTGTTTACCCCCTTACACAGCTCGAATCAAAGCATATAGCCCGCGCATATAGCGCGTATGTCGAAAATAAGCATAATCCTGATGCGTTTGCCAGGTTTATTCTCGGAGCCTTTCATGGATTTGCGAATGTTGCCGGCCTTTATGATTTCACGTTTGTATGCGAAGTTACATATTGCGAACATTGGTATGCATTTACCGATTCCGATAAAGCCAAAGAGTACGCCAGGGCCCATGGTGCAAGCATTGAAAACCCATGGAAATGGGGAGATTTCCCAGTTGTAAATTTTTCTTCGGAGCCTGATGAAGACGGGAAATTTTATTCTGAGCTGTGCTTCGAAGACTGACGAAAAAGGGGAGGAAACCAAAATGACAACTCTTACATCTGAGAAATGGCCCAAGGTCATGCTGGACCAAAGCAATAAATGCATGACAGACCTCCTGGATGCGGTAGAGCTCGAGATGAGCAAGCACTACCCGGCTGCAATTAAAACGGAACGCTATTACAAGCGCGTACAGCCCAAACTTGAGGAGGCCAGGGAAGCCATCGAGGAGGCATATGGGATCTTCGGCGAGGACTGGCCACGCTATGGCGGCTCCATCGTGGACTCTCTTAAAGATTTCCCGGGGCATTTCATTCCGGATAAATGGGGCTCCTATCGGTTTGTACCAGATGTCCGGAGACCGGTACTGGACGAGGTGATGACTATTCCGGAGGCGTCCGAACGCTATGGTGTTCCTGCAACTACAATCAAGTCGGCTTGCGCCGGGCAGAAAGGCATTCCGCCAATTTTTACGGACTACGAATGCCGTAAATCAGGCAAAAACTGGCTTGTCACAAAAATCGGCATGGACCGTGTCTATGGAGGCCACAAAGATGCCAAAAATTGATATAAAAACGAGCGCTCCGATGCGGGCGCTTGCCACAGCTAAAACAAAATATCCCGACTTTTTCAAAGCCGTCGACAGGATCTACAAAGATCCTGATGCAAAATGGGACAAGTCAATCTGTTACTGCCCGGTAGGCCTTGGCGTGACCTACGCTGTGGACATTGCAGGCCTTGACTCTCCGACTCTCGCGGAGAGAGGAGAAATCATAAGAACCGGGGCTACACTGGCAATCCTTGCCAGCTGGCGCAAAGCAAAGAGCATTTATGTCCTGGACAAGGACCTGGAAGAAGAGCTCTTTAAGACCTCCGCAAAGGATATGACTGTGGCCCCCGGGATGCTGACCATCCCGGAATGGTGCGTCTATGTAGAAACAAGCCTCCTGCAGGGATGCTCCGGGCTCTTTATCATGTTTGATCATGACATCCAAAGAGGCCGCAAGGAACTTTATATCTCTCCTGTGACGCCGGACGGCAAAGTGCTGACAAGCTTTTACTTAATCTTGCCGAAGCAGCCGCAGAGGCTGACCGAGATTTTAAAAGGGGAGGAGGCCGATTTCCGGGCGAAGGACATCAGTAATGCGCCTGCGCTCGCCCCCTATGTCTCCAATTACTTTAAGGTGTCCCGGCATGCCGTAAGATTCACCATTAATCTCCTGCTTTACCTTTCCGCTATCAACACGGAGGTGAGGCAAGTCAACAAACTATCTTTCCGGCGGCAAGGATGGATAAAGGACACGCCCCGGGAAGTCGCAGTCTACTCCGTAGGTGAGGCTACAGGCTATCGCATCAGGAGGATTAACCGCTACGTGCGGGAGCATGGCGAGCCTCAGGGTGGACACCATCGCTCTCCAGTGATGCACGTGCGGCGGGCGCATTGGCACACCTTTGCCTATGGCCCCGGTAAGAGCCTCAGGCGCGTCAAATGGCTGCCGCCCATCATCGTAAACGGTGACGGGGAGGAAATAGACATCCCAACTGTTACGGAGTTATCTGATAAATAAAATTGACTTTTGTAGGCGATTTTGTAGGCAGAGGGCCCCGGAATTGCGGGATATATGAGATTCCTTCTCATTCCGTCCTATTCCGCAGGTTCCGATTAATCTTCGATAAAATCTGTATTTTTTAAAATTCCTATTCCTTTCTATTCCGCCCCATTCCATAGGTTCCGATAATTTAATGTTATCGGAAGTAAAGATAAATCTATCCCTACCCGTCAAATTCAGCCTGCAAACGAAAATAATTTATCCGTAACTCTGGAAACTTCGCGTTTCATCCTTTCAACATCAATGGTGAGCAATTCCTTATGGCGCATTACGACTTTGCCATTAATCATTACGGTATCGACATCCATTGAGTTTCCAGAATATACAGCCAGCGAAATGCTGTTGAATCCGGGCATCCAGTTGAAGCCTTCACGATTTACGAGGATGATATCTGCAAGGCTTCCCGATTCAAGAGTGCCAAGATTGTCATAGCCCATGCATTTAGCACCATCAACAGTAGCCATGTTCAAAGCTTCCAATGCATTGATGGCTAATGGATCGCTATCCTTCACCTTATGAATGAGTGCTGCCAGACGCATTTCTGCAAACATATCAAGCTTGTTATTGCTGGAAGCCCCATCGGTTCCGAGCCCCACCGTTATACCTGCAGCCCTCATCTTTGTTACTGGAGCGATTCCTGATGCAAGCTTGAGGTTGCTTGTCGGATTATGTGCGACATGTACATCTTTCTCCTTCATGATTCTGATATCGTCGTCATTCACATGTACACAGTGTGCTGCCAGTGTCGGAAGGTCAAATAATCCCAGATCATTCATCAATGCGATTGGGGTCTTTCCATACTCCTTCAGGCAATTGTCAACCTCGCCTTGCGTTTCGGACAGATGGATATGAATGGGAATGTTGTATTTCATGCCTGCATCCCTGACCTTCCTGATGTAATCAGGCGGACAGGTATATGAAGCATGCGGTCCGAGCATAACCTTGAATCTTCCGTCTCCTGCATGATCCCAGTTTTTAAAGAGCTCAATGTTCTCTGCCAGTCCCTTGTCCCCATTGGGTCCGATTCCTGCCAGTCCTCTGGCCAGGTTCCCTCTCATTCCGGCCAGATCGGCAGCTTTTGCACAGGAATCCATGAACATATACATATCGCAGAAAGCTGTTGTTCCCCCGCGGATCATTTCCGCGAAGGCAAGCATGCTTCCCCAGTATACAATATCATCATCAAGATGATCTTCAGCCGGCCAGATCTTATTCTGAAGCCAGTCCATCAGTTCCATATCATCAGCATAGCTCCTGAATAAAGTCATTGCCACATGAGTATGTGTATTGACAAGACCAGGAAGGCAAAGCATATTATTTCCTTCGATAACTTCATCATAGTCTGCCGGATCAGGATTATCGGGAAATTCTTTGATATACTTTCCATCAATCACGATATTCTGGTTTTCCACAATGGAATTGTTCCTAAAAACTGCTGCATTTCTGATAAGTGTTGACATATTCCCTCCTAGTCAAGTCCCAGATATTTTTTCTGTTCTTCAGATAAGCTGTCAATCTTGTAGCCCATTGACTGAAGTTTGATTTGAGCAACTTTGGTATCAAGTTCATGAGGAAGTGTATATACTGCCGGTTTCATATCCCTGCCATGGCCTAAAAGGTACCAGACTGCCAATGTCTGCATAGCAAAGGACAGATCCATGATTTCAGCCGGATGTCCATCGCCGGCTGCCAGATTGACAAGGCGTCCTTCTGCCATTAAGAATACAGTCTTGCCATTTGGCAGTACGTATCCTTCAATATTCTTTCTGGCTTCATATTTCTTCGTGCAGATGCGCTCAAGGTCAGCACGGCTGACTTCGCAGTCAAAATGGCCTGCATTGGCACAGATAGCGCCATCTTTCATCTGCATGAAGTGTCTTTCTGTAATGACATCGATATCGCCGGTTACAGTCAGGAAGATATCCCCTACTTTTGCAGCCTCATCCATCGGCATGATTTCAAAACCATCCATGACTGCTTCAATAGCCTTGATCGGGTCGACCTCTGTTACGATGACATGAGCGCCGAGTCCTTTTGCACGCATGGAAACGCCCTTGCCGCACCAGCCGTATCCGGCAATGACTACAGTTTTGCCGGTAATTGTCAGATTCGTGCTTCTGATAATTCCATCCCAGGCCGACTGTCCTGTCCCGTAACGGTTATCGAAGAGATATTTGCAGTAAGAATCGTTTACCGCAATCATCGGGAATTCCAGATCGCCAGCCTTTTCAAGGATCCTTAAACGATGGACGCCGGTTGTTGTTTCTTCCGAGCCACCGATTAAGTTGACTTGGGCATCCTTGCGGGTCGTATGAAGCAGATGAACAAGATCGCCGCCATCATCGATGATGATATCAGGTTTATGATCGAGTGCCTTATTTAAGAAAAGCGTATATTCCTCGTCAGTGCAGCCGTGCCATGCATAAACGGTGATTCCGTTATCAACCAAAGCAGCCGCAATAGGATCCTGTGTTGAGAGCGGATTGCTTCCTGTGCAGATAACATTGGTGCCTGCAGCTTTCAGTGTAAGTGCCAGGTAAGCAGTTTTGGCTTCAAGATGAATGGACATGACCACTGTCTTGCCCTTGAAAGATTGATCAGCGGAGAATTCTTCTTTCAGTGTATTCAAAACAGGCATAAATTTCTCTACCCAGGCAATACGCTGTTTGCCTTCTTCAGCTAAATTAATATCACGTATCATTGATTCATTCATTGTTTTAACCTTCTTCCTTGTAAAATCTTTTAATATTATCTGTATATGGCGGGACAATAACGCCTTTTTCAGTGATAATCTCTGTTATCAGATGATTGGGAGTCACATCGAATGCCGGATTGAATACAGGAACATCCTTGGGGGCCAGCTGGATTCCCTTGTATGTCCTTACTTCATCCGGATTTCTTTCCTCAATAACTATTTCACCGCCGCTTTTGATAGAGGTATCAAATGTGGAAAACGGTGCAGCCAGATAAAATGGTATGTGGTGGTAAGAAGCAAGGACAGCAAGTCCATATGTACCAATTTTATTGGCGCCGTCTCCATTAAGAGCGATCCTGTCAGCTCCGACGATAATGGCATCAATATGTCTTGTATTCATGAGCATGGCAGCCATATTATCCGTAATCAGACAGCACGGGATTTCATTTGCCATGAGTTCCGTTGCGGTTAAACGTGATCCCTGCAGAATGGGCCGCGTCTCATCGGCATATACACATGAAATCTGGCCTCTTTCATTAAGCTCCTTGATAACACTGAATGCCGTGCCGTCCCCCGCCGTAGCAAGTGCACCCGTATTGCAGTGTGTCAGAATGTTAAGGGCAGTTTTGCCTTTAAATAAATCAGCTCCGTGTGAACCAATACGCCTGCACATATCCCGGTCGGAATATTCAATGTCTTTTGCTTTGTTCAGCAGTTCTGCCCCGGCTGTTTCCAGGCTCTCTGAATGAGAATAAACTTCTTTCATTTCAGAAATCGCCCAGGACAGATTAACAGCTGTAGGACGAGCTGCTTCAAGTTCATCCAGCGCTGCATAAAAACGTTCCGTCAAACCAGTGTCAGAATATGCCCTGCATTCCCTGAAAGCCAGGACAGATGCGTAACCGGCCGCCACGCCAATGGCAGGCGCGCCTCTGACAGCCAGTGTCTTGATGGCAGAGACGACATCCTTATACGAATAACAGTCGATATAAACAATTTCATCGGGTAATTTTGTCTGGTCGAGAAGAATCAGGTGATCTTTATCCCATTTCAATGACCAAAGACCTTTCTTCATAACTGAAATCCTCCAAAGTCTTTGGCGGCATGTCTGCAGTCGCAGTCAGTATCAGGATCAAATTCCTGAGAAAGGATCGTAATGATCTTAACAAAACTCTCAATATTCTGATTCATGCATTCAACAACTTCGCGATGCGTCAAAGATTGTTTCGAAATGCCTGCAGCGAAATTTGTTACCATGGAAATGGTAGCGTAGCACATTTCAGCTTCCCTGGCCAGCTGACACTCCGGCACATTTGTCATACCGACAACATCAGCCCCCCACATCCGGTATGCTTTGATTTCAGCGGGAGTTTCAAATCTGGGGCCTTCTGTACAGATATAGGTTCCCTCTGGATGGATGACAATTCCCTCACGGTGTGCAGCATCCAGGACGGCAGCACGAAGATGCGGGCAATATGGATGTGTCATATCAATATGGGCAACTCCATGCAGTTCGCCGTCATAGAAAGTACCGATTCTTGATTTCGTCTGATCGATGAACTGATCAACCAGTACCAGTTCGCCGGGCTTGTAATCGGGATTCAGAGATCCAACTGCTGTTGTCGATACGATGGAAGATACCCCCAGCGCCTTTAAAGCATAAATGTTGGCCCTGAAGTTGATCTTATGCGGCGGGATCGTATGATTCACACCATGCCTTGCCATAAAGACGATCGGCTTATCCTTGAAATATCCTAATTCATATTTTGCTGTCCCATATGGAGTTTCAATTGTTTCGCTATGGAGATCAGTTAATATTTCAGGGTTATAAACACCTGTACCACCAATAAAAGCTAATTTATTCATTGAATACCCTCCCCTTTTTCATCGTTAAACCATTTAACTAAAGTTGATCTTGGTATATTGTATTTTTTACCACAATAATGGCAGCAAACTTCTGTAACTTCGTCTTCCAGCAATTCATTTCTTTCCGTTTCGGGAAGCAGAAGCAGCGAATTTCTTATATGATCCAAATTGCAGGTGCACTGAAATTTGATGACCGATTCGCCAATGGGAAGGAAGCCTTCCTTATCTATCAGGAAGCTTAAAGATGATGCATCCCCTTTGTCTCCAAAGATTTTCCATCCCTTGCTGTTCAGTATAAACAAATCATCATATAATTTCTTGTTAGCCTGAGGCGTCATCTGTGCCAGGAAGCAGGCAACTCTTTCCAGCTTTCCGTCTTCTCCTAACTGAAATTGGATATCCAGATAAGAATCTGTTTGGTCTGATTCGTTCAGGTAAGAAGTAAGACATTCAGAAATACTATTGCATGATGCGTTTACTGTGCTGATATATGGCTGTTTCAGCAGGGAATACCTTGTGACAAACAGCTGTGCATTTTCACAAACGAGACGTTTCTCTTCAGCAGGATCGTATTTATCGAAAGCCTCTGCTTCAGGATTTTCTATAAATCCCCTTACATAATGACCTTCATAAGCATCAGCCCGGATAATTCCCAAAGGCGAATGCGTTACCCACTTCAGAGAGATTCCTTCGTGATTTTTGAAATCAGTTGCCAGTGCGGCAGTTGCAGCGAGAATTTTGCCAATGATTATTTCAGAAAATAATGAAAGATTGTGTATATTCCCAGCTTCTTTTGCTGCATCAGTAACATCTGCAACAGTGATTCGGAGTCCTTCATGATTAAGTAAGTGTTGGATAGAATTTTTAGTGATCAATTCTTTTTCCTCCTAAAACCAGTCCCAGAAATTATCAATTGATATAGACCAGATTACAATACTCTTAAAGTATTAATCGTATATATTTTACCATTATCATATGACAAAATAAAACCTGTACCTCTGATTTAAATCAATAAGGTACAGGTTTTATTTTAATCGGGGAATAATTCACACCTTCAAAGACTCAATGGCATCTTTTCTGTCTGGCTGATTAAATACTGATGAACCAGCAACAAGTATATCTGCCCCGGCATTTTTCAGTAATCTGGCATTGTCCTTGTTAACGCCGCCATCAATTTCTATTAAAGTGGAAAGCTCCTTGTTTATGATGAAATCCTTTAAACGTCTTACTTTATCAAGGGTATAAGTAATGAATTTCTGACCGCCAAATCCCGGATTCACGGACATGATAAGCACATAATCCAATAGTGGAAGAACTTCTTCTATAGCTCCTATCGGTGTACCCGGATTCAGTGCGATACCGGCCTTGATATTCCTTCCTTTGATGTTCTGTATCATTCTGTCCAAATGAGGAACTGCTTCTACATGGAAGGAAATGTACTGGACAGAGATAGATTCCAATACATCCAGATAATCCTGAGGATTATAGGTCATAAGATGTACATCAAGCGGCAAATTGGTTACTGTCCGGATAGACTTAATCACTGGCGGGCCGAATGAAATATTTGGTACAAAATGGCCATCCATAACATCCAGGTGAAGGAGGTCTGCTCCGTTTTGCTCCACATCGCGGATTTCATCCTCGAGTCTGACAAAATTGGCAGCTAATACTGACGGTGCTATTTCCATAAGAACTATCTCCTGTTCTTTTCTGAATTCAATTCACTAAGAAGTTTGATATAATTATTATATCGTTCCAGCTGGATATCTCCGTTTTGCACTGCATCCCGGACAGCACAGTCTGGTTCCTTGTCATGCATGCAGTCATTGAATCTGCATTTGCCCAAATAAGGCCTGAAGTCCTTAAAAAGATAGGCTGTTTCTTCCGGCATCAGATGATTAAGGTTAAGCAGCGTGTATCCGGGGGTATCCATAAGAAGACTGTGATCAGAGTATCTGACTAATTCCGCATGACGGGTTGTTGTTTTTCCCCGTCCTGAATGACTGCTGACTTCCCCGGAGATAAAATGAGAAGAGCCCAGAATATAATTCAGAAGACTGGATTTCCCGACACCTGAAGGGCCGGAAAAAGCAATGATTTTCCCCTTTAAAAGCATCTGAACATTTTCAAGTCCGTATTTTGTTTCTAAAGAGGTACAAATACAGTCATATCCGGCATTTACATAGTAATCCCGGACAGAAAGTGCATGAGATGGATCCAGATCATATTTATTAATAATGATGGCCGGATTTATCCCTGCATATTCTGATAGGACGATCATCTTGTCCAATAAGTATTGATCCAGATCAGGACTTTTGATTGCAGAAACCAGGATAAGCTCGTCAACGTTGGCTATAGGCGGACGATGAAGAACCGTCAGCCGGGGATAGACATCCTTAATCAGCATCTGCCCTGAATCATCCAGCTCGCAGTCAACATAATCTCCAACCAGTATATCGGTTTTCTTTTTCAGCTTTCCTCTGGATCGGCAAGAGGCCGTCTCATTGTTATCCAGTAAAACATTAAAGTAGCCGTTTTGGTTCTTAAGTACAATGCCATTCATAGCGGATTAAAGCTCCCTGTCTTGAACGACAGAACCATCAATAACAACCTGAACCCTGACATTGCCTACACCAGAGACATCCTTATTGATCGTGCTTCCTGCATTAACCTTCGCATTATAGACCGTATGCTTTCCGGTATCATCAGTTACATAGATTTCTACCTGACGTGCATTGCCTTCTTTTGGAATTGTAATATTGACTGTCCCGTTTTTCTTCTGGCTCTTGGATTTTGATCCAATCGTAAGATTAACGACATTGAAATTCGTTTGTTCTCCGCCGGCCGGATCCTGCGAAACTACAACTGCATTGGGAGCATCAGCTGCTGTACCGTCAGAAGAAGTTATTGTACCTACGGAAAGTTTCATGGAAAGCAAGGAATTACGCGCATCAGATAACGACATTCCGGTCAAATTCGGAACACTTACCTTTTGACGCATGTTGATAACTATATTGATCCGCGTCCCCTTTGTTGCCTTTGCGCCGGAATCCGGGCTTTGGGAAATAATAACATCGGAAGGCTTGTCCGGATCATTTCCATTTTCGACTGCTCCCAAAGACAATCCCATCTTGTCAAGACGTTCTTTCGCCTGCTCCAAAGTCAGACCCTTCAGGTCTGGAATAAGCATGGTCGAACCGCCCTTGCTTACAGTCAGATGAATGATCCTCTGTGCTTTCACATTGGTACCGGCCGGAGGCGTCTGGGAAATGACCTGTCCGGAAGGTACATCATCACTCGCAATTTCATCTACAGAAACCTTCAGATTCAGTTTTTTCAGAGATGTTTCAGCGACCTCTACCGGTTTTCCCACCACGTTCGGAACGGAAATGTTTTCAGCACTCCAGAAGTTGCCGAAGGTAAAGAATGCCCAGGCAAAACAGATTGCAAATAAAGCTACCATCGCAATCCAGATGTACTTCTGCGGAAGATTGGCAATAAAAGTAGCTACTTTCCCATCTTTTTCCAATACGATCGGCTTTTGTTTTGTAGGAAGAGGACGAGTCAGCGCAGTAAAATCATGAGACGCCGGCTTGTTGTAGATTGAAGTCGTAAATCCCTGCGCAATTTTCAATTCCGAAATGAAATCAGAAACGGAATCATATCTTTTATCCGGATCCCGCTGGAGGGCTGTAAGAAGGCATTCTTCCAGCATTGGCGAAATTGCCGGATTATATTTTGTCGGCCTGGGAATATCTCCCTGCATATGCTGAAGAGCAATACTTACCGCTGTCTCACCTTCAAACGGCAGATGATGAGTCAGCATTTCATAAAGAACAATTCCCAAAGAGTAAATATCCGTCTTGGCCGTTATCTTATCACCTGCAGCCTGTTCAGGCGACAGGTAATGAACGGAACCCAGGATTGACTGTTTATCTATAACAGTGGATGAGTTGATTGCTCTTGCAATGCCGAAATCTGTTACTTTGACCTTTCCATTGGTGGTCAGCAGTATATTATGCGGCTTGATGTCACAGTGAATAATGCCATTCGCATGTGCTTCTTCTAGTGCATTGCCGATACTGATAGCAATTCTGACAGCTGTATCAATGGGAATATTGGGGTGTGACTGGATATATTGCTTCAGTGTCTCCCCTTCGACATATTCCATGACGATATAGTGAATATCGCCATCACAGCCGACATCATAAATTCCCACAATGTTCGGGTGTGTTAATTTTCCTGCGGATTGCGCCTCATGTCTGAATCTTACAATGAAATCATTATCCTCAGCAAAATTGCTATGCAGAATCTTAACGGCTACGATGCGATCCAAAAGGATATCTTTGGCCATATAAACATCAGCCATGCCGCCAGAGCCGATTTTCTTTATAATTTCATATCTGCTATCTAGAATTTTTCCGGTCATAAATTACTCCAATGTTTCTGTAAACTGAACCAGAATAAGAGACACATTGTCTTTTGCTCCTGCATCATAAGCTTTTTCCATTAAATCCTTGTCTAACTTTTTTAAGTCATCCTGTGTTCTTCTTGGATTATCAGCAATAACAGACCTGATGACGTTATCATCAATCATACCCGTCAAACCATCTGAGCAAAGCAGAACCAAAGAATCATTATCCAACTTAAAATGCCCGGTATCCACAGTCAAAGATTTTTCAATTCCGACTGCCCTGGTAATTTCGTTTTTCCGGGGATGAAAACGCATATCTTCCCTGGATATTTTTCCTTCATTGACAAGTTCCATAACAAATGAATGATCCGTAGTGATTTGTTTCAGTATATTATCGTGCCAAACATATAAACGGCTGTCTCCTACATGAGCCCAATTCAAGGTATCGCCGATCACTGAAGCAGCTATCATTGTTGTACCCATAGAAAGAAACTGATCGTCATCCTGCTTCCGGTCCAATATGGCCTGGTTAGCCAGCAGTATAGATTCCTTTAAGTTGGATTCAGAGAGTTCAGCGGGCTCAAGGCGCTCCAAAAAATTACCAGCACTCTCGACAGCAAGTGTGCTGGCAATCTGGCCGCCTTCATAGCCGCCCATACCATCTGCTAATATATAAACATTTTCTACATCCAGATTGATCGCGTCTTCATTAACTTTTCGGACTAATCCGGTTCTTGAATCACCCAATGTAAGTATCATAGAAACCAATGCCTGTCCATGTTTTCTGCAAATATGCATGAAACCTAAAAAATTATAAAGCAATCCATTAAATAGAAACTTTCGTAAGATACGTTTGAAACTATTTCTTCACTAATACTATCATTATGCAATACCATAGTCAATTTTAGCAGAGCGGCATATGAATAGAGATGAATAACAGTCTCGCTCAGTTCTTCAGATATCTTCTCTTCAGCTGTCCGCAGGCTGCCTGAATCTTATCACCCATCTGTTTCCTGACTGTTGTCGTCCTGCCATGCTTTTCCAAAATCATTTGGAATTTTTTCACTTCATCAGCTTCCGGCGGATATAACTGAATATGTTCAGTGCCATTAACAGGAATTAAATTAATGTGACAGTTCAGATTTCCTATAAGTCTGCATAATTCATTTGCATTATCCGCAGAAGCGTTCACATCTTTTATAAGTATGTATTCGAATGTAACCCGGCGGCCCGTTTTGTTATAGAAGTATCTGGCGGCGTTAATTACATCCTCAATTTTATAAGAGTTGCTGATAGGCATGATTTGATTTCTTATCATATCATTCGGCGCATGCAGCGAAATTGCCAAAGTGATCGGCAATCCTTCTTCCGCCAGACGATAGATCTGTGGAACGATACCACAGGTTGAGAGAGTGATATTTCTAAGACTGATGTTCAAGATATCGGGATCATTGCAGAGTCTGATGAACCGCAGCACATTTTCATAGTTTGTCAGAGGTTCGCCTGCTCCCATCAATACGATGGAATGTACAGGAATATCAAAATGCTGCTTGAAAGCAAACACCTGCGCCAGTATTTCTGAAGCATCAAGGTTGCGCTTCATTCCATCAAAGGTGGAAGCACAGAAGACGCATCCCATCGCACATCCTACCTGCGTAGAAGCACAAATGGAATTGCCATAATCATGATGCATGCAGACGGTTTCAACCAGGGAGCCGTCAGAAAGCTTGAGCAGGAGTTTAGTCGTGTTTTTATCATCCGACTGCAGCTGATTGATAATCTGCGGTTTGCTGATTACTGTATTTTCCTTGAGCCATTCTCTCATTGCACCCGGCAATTGTTTCATCTCATCAAAATCATATACATATCTGTGATATAAATAATCCTGAATCTGCTTGGCCCTGAATCTGGGAAAACCATTTCTGACAATCCAATCTTCTGTTTCAGCAAGTGTATGGCCCCAAATATTCCAACTCATATTATCTCCTTTTCATTTTAGCGATAAAGAATCCATCGCTATGACATTCATCCGGCCAAAGCGTTGCCATACCGTTTTCATATTCTTTTCCATTTGGCAATTGGAAACCTTCTAATTCAAAATCAGTAAAGTTGTCTATAAACCACTTAACAACAGATTCATTTTCCTGTTTATTCAGTGTACAGGTACTATAGACCAAGACCCCTCCATGCTTAACATAATGAGCTGCAGTAGAAATTAACTTTTTCTGCAGGATGGGGAATTCCTTTATATCGGCCTCTTTCCTGTTCCATCTGATTTCCAGTTTATGTCCAAGTACACCCAGACCGGAACACGGGGCATCCAAAAGTACTTTGTCATACTCTTCATTGCAGGAATCATTCAGGACGGTTGAATCCTGTACTTCTGCATGAATAATTTTGATACCTAACTTATGTGCACTTTCTTTTATTAGCTGAACCCGGTGGTCATATAAATCCCATGCATCAATATGGCCCTCATTGTTCATTAATTCAGCCATTTCCGTCGTTTTGCTTCCCGGGGCGGCACACATATCAAGAACCCGCTCTCCTGGTTCAGGAGATAATACAACTGGCGGAATCATTGATGAGACAGATTGAACAGATGCATAGCCCTTGTTTAGGATTTCGGCAAAAAACTGGTCAGCCCCATGTTTAAGGATGATAGCTGGCGAATAAAAATCACTCTGCTGGGCTTCGACACCTTTTTCAGATAAAAGCTTTAAAACGGATTGTGTATCAGTTCGTAAAGTATTAACACGTATGGAAGTATCAGGTACTTCGTTAAAGGCCTTCAATATTAAATCTGTTTTCTCCGGTCCTAATTCTTTCTGCCATTTTTGTACCAGCCATCCAGGCATATTATAGAAGAGTTCATCATACAAAAGCGGATTGCTTTCCCGTTTTGGCAGTTCAAACTGTTCCTTCTTCCGGAGGAAATTTCTAAGCACACCATTGATGAACCTGACATTCCCGGGGTGTGTAATCTTCTTTGCAATTTTAACAGTTTCATTGACTGCGGCAGATTCCGGAATCCTGGATAAATATATCAGCTGATAGAGCCCAATACATAACAGGATCCGAACTGCAGGATGTATCTTTTTTACAGGATGGCTGCTAAGACGGCTGATAATCCAGACAAGATACTTGTATTTTCTAAGAGTGCCGTAAACCAATTCTGTCAATAAATGCGCCTCAGGCCCCTTCAAATGATTCTTTTTGAGTGCCGTCTGAAGTCTTAGATTCGAATAAGCGCCTTTTTCCAAAATATCATAAAGCGCCTGATATGCCAGAGCCCTTGCAGAAGGAGCCTGAGCATTAGTATTCAAATGATTCATCCGTGGTCACCTTGTACCCGTTAATAAAGTCTGATGCGCTCATCTTTTTATGATTTTCGGGCTGAATCATGAGAAGCCCTATGGCACCGTCACTGCATTTAACATGAAGCATTCCGTCGGAAAGAGAGAAGATCTTCCCTGGGGCATCATTAGAACTTGATTCAAGCAGAACAGCCTCGTGAATTTTAATCCGCTTTCCCCTGAAGAAAGTATATGTACCCGGATTTGGATACATTCCCCTGATCAGCCTGTCTATCGTGCGGGCAGAATCATTCCAGTTGATATGTCCCATTTCCTTCGTCAATTTTTCAGCATATGTTGCTTTGCTTTCATCCTGTTTTACAGAAGCAGCCAGTTTAGCCGGCAGATCATCCAAAACATCGATCAACAGTTTTGCTCCGACATTGCTCAGTACGTCAAAAAGATCTTCTGATGTCATATGCGGAGTAATAAATACGCTTTTTTCCGCAATAATATTGCCAGTATCCATTCCTGCGTCCAATTGCATGATCGTTACTCCGGTTGTTTCTTCTCCATCAATGATCGAACGCTGAACAGGTGCGGCGCCGCGATACTTAGGAAGAAGCGATGCGTGCACATTAATCACGCCATACTTGGGAATATCAAGAACAGCCTGCGGCAAAATCTTTCCGTAAGCTATTACAATAATCAGATCAGGATTCAGAGCCCTTAACACATCAAGCTCTTTTTCATCCTTCAGGGAGTTGGGCTGATAAATAGTAATATCATGTTCCAATGCGAATTGTTTTACCGCAGAAAACTGTACTTTATTTCCCCTTTTATTGACCCGGTCCGGCTGTGTATAAACAGCTTCAACCTCATACCCCTGTTTATAGAGCTCATTTAATGATGGTATTCCGAAATCCGGTGTTCCCATAAATACGATTTTATAATTATTCATCTGTCTTAGGTCCTTTATGAAGTGAAAGAGCCTTTTCAATGAAAAGGATGCCATTTAAATGATCAGTTTCATGCTGGATGCAGCGTGCTAATAACCCGGATGCCTTTTTTGTTTTTTTCTTGCCATGTATATCCTGATAATGCACAATGACATTCGAATAGCGTTCCACTTCCCCAAAGAGTTCAGGAACGGATAAGCATCCTTCTATGTCGGTATTCTTCTCATCCCCGATGGGGCTCCATTCCGGATTGATGTAAGCTTCAAAGCCGGATTCACCGTCATCAGCAACAAACACCCTTTTAGACACCGCAATCTGCGGAGCAGCAAGACCTACACCGTTAGCTTCATACAGGGTCTTTTTCATATCAATAACCAGGAATTTCAATTTTTTATCAAACACTTCAACAGGAGCTGCCACATTCTTTAATATCGGATTTCCCGCACTAATAATTTTACTCAACTTATGATACCTTCTTTCTTTTAATCTTCGAGTAAATCCAATTATTTAATTCTTTATATTGGATCTACGTCTATAATTATATCATTTTCTTTGAATATTACCGAATTTCTCATCAAATTTTTCAAATCCACAAAATTACTGCCTTTTATCAATATGGATATGAAATATAAGTTTCTGACCCGTTTGATTGGTTCCGGAAACGGTTCCGTAAAGGATACTTTTGCTTTCAGATTCTTATTGGCCTCGCAGAGGAACCGGTAAATGGTATTTGCCTGATTGACCGCAGTATTGTAATCCTTATTAAAACATGTAATTTTCAGTAATTTCAGAAATGGAGGATAACCGAGCATTTTACGGAATTCTACTTCCTGCTCATAAAATTTCTCATAATCCTGCCTGGCGGCTGTTTCAATCACATAATGTTCAGGATTATAGGTTTGCAGGATAACTTCTCCGCGTTCTTTTCCCCGGCCGGCTCTGCCTGCACACTGGGTAATCAGATTAAATGTCTGTTCGGCTGCCAGATAGGTCGGCATATTCAGGATGCTGTCCGCAGATAAGATTCCAACAGTATTGACATTTGGAATATCATGTCCCTTTGCGACCATCTGCGTCCCAAATAATATATCTATTTTATCATTTTTGAAATCATTTAGGATTCTTTGTGCACTATTTTTTCTTGATGTACTGTCAAGGTCAAAGCGCTGGCATCTGGCCTGCGGAAAATCTTCCTTTAACTCTTTTTCTATCAACTCAGTCCCCCAGCCTAGATAGCGGATTTTCCTGTTTCCGCATTTGGGGCATTTATACGGAGGAATACTGGTCGTGCCGCAGTAATGACACTTCAATAAGTTCTCTTCTTTATGATATACAAAAGATACGTCACAATTAGGGCACTTAAAAACATAGCCGCATGATGAGCATATCAGCGTAGATGCAAATCCTCTTTTATTTAATAACAGAATCGCTTTTCTTTTATTCTCCAGTGTCTTTTCAAGCAGCTCCCTAAGCGGCATGGAAATCAATCTTCCGCTGTTACTGTAATCTCCTCTCATATCGTAAATCAATATTTTGGGCAAGGGAGTGTTGAATACCCTGTGCTTTAATTCAATCAGCCTGATCTTCCCGCTTAAGGCCGCATAGTAAGTTGCTATCGATGGCGTTGCCGCCCCCAGGACAATAGGGCAGTTAGAGATCTTGGCCATCATCTTGGCTACGTCCCTTCCATTATATCTGGGGCTCTCTCCTTGTTTATAGGAAGAGTCATACTCCTCATCAACAACAATCAGTTTCAGATTTTTAAATGGCAGGAAAAGCGCAGAACGTGATCCAATAATAATACGGCTTTCTCCGTTGACGATTCTCTGGCGGTTGTTATATCTCTCTCCTTTTGATAATTTGCTATGCATAAAAACGACATCATCGCCAAACACAGATGCAAAATAGGAAGTGAGCTGATTGGTTAATGAAATCTCCGGAACCAGTATCAAGGCCGATCCGCCTTTTTCAAGAGCGTGTTTCGCACACTGAAGATACACCTCGGTTTTCCCACTCCCGGTGACACCTTTTAATAAAACGCCTTCGTAAGAAGATTTATCAATAAGCTTGGAAATCTCATTGATTGCATTAAACTGTTCTTCAGTTGGATTTTTTTCATTGCCTCTGGTATTTGAATCCGTTATCAGGGAATAAGTATCCTTCGCTTTATAAATTACTTTTGCAAAGCCTTTATTGCAATATGCACGTACGACCGCATCAGAAATCCCTTGTTCTTTTAAATTCCTGACGGGGATTGCCTTTTCGGTTTTAAGAAGCCCCCATAGCAGTTTTTGTTTGCTGCTGCGAATCAGATCACTCTCTTTCGGAGTCGAGACGAATTCAATCCACCGCTCAACAGGTGCTGCATGTACGCTGGATAATAGTTCTCTCCTGATCAGATAAGATTGATCAAGACATTCTTTAAGATGACCCCCGAAAATAAGCTCAGCATCTTTTTCATGCAGTGATTTGACGGAATGATCTATCAACGATGAGAATTCTGAGCCCGCCGGAATATTATCCCACAAAATTTCATATGTATATTCCCTTTGAATGCCTACCTTATCAATCAGGAAAAGTCTCAAAGCCTCAATCAGAGGACACATATAATACGCGGCTATCCAATAAGCCAAAAGGAGTATCTGCTCAGTAAACCAAGGTTCAGTGTCCATGACATCCAATATATATTGAAGCTTATAATCAAACTGATCTGGGTCGGCATCGGTTATGGATAGAATGATTCCTTCTTCATGCTTGCCTGCAAAGGAAACCAGACATCTAGTACCAGCCTTAACGGATGCAAATTTTTCTGGGACGATATAAGAAAACGTTTTATTTAAACGCTTGCTCACTCGATTGATAATCACTTCAGCAATGATTGTTCTCATAAAATTTTATCTCCGATCAATCGACTCAAAAAAATAGTGGTTACTCTTTAAGAGTAACCACTATTCTATCATATTTCAAGAACCCTTGATATGAATTATAAACCAGCTTCTCTTCTAAGAACGTCCGCCTTATCGGTGTGTTCCCAGGTCAGATCAATATCTGTTCTGCCAAAATGTCCATAAGCTGCTGTTTTCTTGTAAATCGGACGTCTCAGATCCAGCATATCAATAATTCCGGCAGGTCTTAATTCAAAATTCTTCCTGATGAGTTTAATGATTCTTTCATCACTGATCTTTCCGGTTCCGAAAGTATCAACAAAAATGGATACCGGTTCAGCTACGCCAATAGCGTATGCCAATTCAATTTCGCATTTGTCAGCGATACCTGCTGCAACAATATTTTTTGCAACATAACGTGCCGCATAAGCAGCTGAACGGTCAACCTTTGTCGGATCCTTACCAGAGAAGCATCCGCCGCCGTGACGAGCCATGCCGCCGTAGGTATCAACAATAATCTTTCTGCCCGTAAGACCGGCATCTCCCTGCGGTCCGCCGATAACAAAACGACCGGTCGGGTTGATCAGGTACTTGGTGCTGTCGTCAATAAAATCAGCCGGCATAACAACCTTGATTACATGTTCAATGAGATCTTTCTTGATCTGATCAAGTGAAATTTCCGGATTATGCTGTGCAGAGATTACAGTGGTATCAATATGTACAGGCTTGCCGTCTTCATATTCAACAGTAACCTGTGTCTTGCCATCTGGTCTCAGATAAGCGAGTTCCCCATTTTTTCTGACTTCTGCCAGTCTGCGGGAAAGTCTGTGAGCCAGAGCAATAGGCATCGGAAGGTATTCCGGTGTTTCATTGGAAGCATAGCCGAACATCATTCCCTGATCGCCAGCGCCGATATCATACTGGTCAGCCTTGGACTCTTTTGCTTCAAGAGATTTATCAACGCCCATAGCGATATCCGGAGACTGTTCATCAATGGAAACGTTGATGCCGACACTATCAGCATCAAAGCCATAATGTGCATCTGTATAACCGATTTCACGAATCGTATCTCTTATAATTTTAGGAATCGGTACATAGGCCGTTGTTGTGATTTCACCAAAGACATGTACCTGTCCAGTCGTAACCGTCGTTTCACAAGCAACTCTGCCATTCGGATCCTGTTCCAGGATTGCGTCAAGAATTGCATCAGAAATCTGATCGGCAATTTTATCAGGATGTCCTTCTGTTACAGATTCAGAAGTAAATAATACTTTCTTAGCCAATTAAAATCCCTCCTTAGGATTAAATATAAAGGTAATTGGGTAATAAAAAACTCTCCTGCAGAAGGAGAGATAGTCCTCTCATCTGTCAGCTGCTGCTGTTGGAATTAGCACCGGTTCTAAAAAGAATGGTTGCTGCGGCTTCCTCGGGCCAGTTCCCTCTACCGCTCTTGATGAGTTATTTTCATATGTTTCTATTATAACGGGAATGTCATTATTTAGCAATAGATTAAAAATAACAATTAGATAACATAATCAAAAGAGACCCTCACTTTTAGAAGGAGAGTCTCTTTATTTTAACTGTCAATTTATGCCTTCGGCAATTTTCTCGATAATAATATGTCCCAAATCATCTTTGGTCATTTTCAGATATTGCTCAATATGACCATCTTTATAGATAAGAGCTGCTATATTGGTTGAAACATTGAATCCTGCGCCTTGCTGTGCAACATCATTCGCCACAAGGAGATTCAGGTTTTTCTTTGCTAATTTAGCTTTACCGTATTCAATGACATCCCTGGTTTCAGCCGCAAACCCTACCAGGAACTGGTGTGTCTTTTTCTGGCCTAATCCGTAGAGTATATCCGGGTTCTCTGTGAGTTCTATATTGAGATGATCATGCTGTTCTTTCTTTATTTTATTTTCGGCCCGCACGGCTGGACGATAATCAGATACAGCTGCAGCCATGACAAGTGCATCACAATCGTCATACTGGGCATTAACTGCCTTTTCCAGTTCCCTGGCATCATGAACGTAAATCATATGAACACCGACTGGTTCAGGAAGCGCATGTGTACAACTTACAAGAGTAACATCTGCATCTTCCAGTGCGGCAGCTCTGGCAATGGAATATCCCATTTTACCGCTTGAGCGGTTGCTTATGTACCGGACGGGATCGATATCTTCCTGAGTTCCGCCGGCAGAAACCACAATTTTCTTCCCCTTCAGCAAATGCTTGCTGTAGAGTGCCTTGTAAATGTGCTCCATGATCACATTCAGCTGCGGGAAACGGCCTTTACCCGTAACATTGCATGCCAAATGGCCGGATTCCGGTTCAACGAAAATATATCCTAAAGATTCCAGTTTGCGTATATTAGCCTGGACAATGGGATTCTCATACATATTAGTATTCATTGAAGGAACAAATACTACTTTTGCCTTCGTTGCCATAATCGTAGTAGACAGCATGTCATCAGCGATCCCATTGGCTACTTTTCCAATGATATCAGCCGTTGCAGGCGCAATCACAAATACATCTGCAAGACGGGCAAGAGCAATGTGCTCAACATCCCATTTATTAATATTTGCGAACATATCAACAGTAACATCATTGCCGGAAAGTTCTCCAAAGGTAATCGGAGTAACCAGCTTAGCTGCATGTTCTGTCAAAATACAATGAACATCAGCTCCATTCTGTCTGAGCTGACTTACAAGCCCTGCTGCTTTATAGGCAGCTATGCCGCCGCAAACACCAACAACTATGTGCTTATCTTTAAACATTATTAGCCCTTCCGTCAAAATTCAGGAATAGAAGTGTTACCACCCTGCTTGTATTATTTCCCGAATGAATAGGTAATCTTTGAATTGTAGATTTCTTCCAATGCTATCGTAACAGTTTTTTTATCAGCTGCATTTGGAATCAATGCAGGCTGTCCGTCGGTAAGTTCTCTGGCTCTCTGAGCCGCCAGAGTTACCAATGTATATTTGGAATCTACTTTCTTAATAAGACTGTCGATTGAAGGATAACACATCATTTTAAAGGTACCTCCTTATTGATATATTGTTTGAAAATTGTTTCAATCTGCCCCTCATTATGGCTGAGTTTGCATTTCTCTGCCTCCAGAATAGCAGATGTCTTATGAACTGCGTCCTCTAAAATATCATTAACAACAATATAATCATACTGATGAGCCATTGCAAGCTCGCTTGTTATTTGAGCCAGACGCTTTTGAATCACTTCTTCAGAATCTGTTCCTCTGTTATGGAGACGTCCTGATAAAACATTCAGCGAAGGTGGAACAATATAGATAAATACTCCGGTAGGATAACGCTTTTTTACCTGCATCGCGCCCTGGATATCAATTTCAAGAAGTACAGACTGTCCTTTATCGATTAAATCCAAAACATACTTTTTGGGAGTACCATAGTAATTATCATACACTTTTGCATACTCCAAAAAGGCGTCTTCTTTGATCAGTTGTTCAAACTGTTCCTTGGTTCTGAAGAAATAACTTTCTCCCTCGACTTCACATTTTCTGGGCTCCCTGGTAGTCATTGATACAGAGTAATGCAAATCTGGATACAACTCACGAATTGCACTGCAGATGGTCCCCTTCCCTGCACCGCTGGGACCTGAAACCACAAGCAATATACCCTTATCGGTTTTTCCTGACATGTCCATCAATTATCATCCATTCCTTCACTGATCGCCGTATCTTTATTCATAAGTCTGTGCGAAATCGTTTCTGGCTGTACAGCTGATAAAATAATCTGACCGCTGTCCATAATTAAAACAGCACGTGTTTTTCTTCCATAGGTTGCATCTATTAATTCGCCCTTATCTCTTGAATCCTGAATCATTCTTTTGACCGGAGCAGATTCAGGGCTGATGATTGCCATTACACGAGCAGCTGCTGCCATATTACCAAATCCAATATTAATTAAAGAAAAACTCACTTTTAACTCTCCTATTCAATATTTTGTACTTGTTCTCGAATTTTTTCCAATTCTGTCTTAATCATTATAACACAGTCAATGATATCATTGTCATTCGTTTTTGAACCCATCGTATTGACTTCCCGGTTAATTTCCTGCAGGAGAAAGTCAAGCTTTTTGCCAACAGGCTTAGTTTCATTAAGTATTTTCTGGAACTGATCCAAGTGGCTGGAGAATCTGACAACTTCCTCTGTGTAATCGGTTTTATCAGCGAAGATAGCAACCTCTTCCAAAATCCGTCTTTCATCAATTTCCTTATTCTGGTCATCAAAGATTTTCTCTATCCTGCTCCTTAAGCGGGTTTCATAACTCTTAATGACATCGTTTTGTCTTGCCACCAGATAATCATGCTTCCCGCGCAGCCAGTCGATCCTTGACGTCAGATCTTCCTTCAGGTTGCATCCTTCTGTTTCTCTCATACTGACCAGTTCCTGGACAGCTTTTGCTATAGATTCTTTGAAAAGGGAAGAAACTTCATCATCTGAAATTTCCTTTTTCTCCGCTTTAAGCCACTCATCCTTAAACAGCAAGACATCAGATAAATCAAGAGGGCTCTTCAACAGCTTTTTATTGTGCGCAACTTTCGATAACACCTTGATATAATTTCCAAGGGCATCCTCATCCACATGAATCAAATTTCCATCAGGGGTTTCAATTTCCTTAATGGAAACATAGACATTAAACTTGCCACGTGAAGCATTCTCTTTGATAACTTGTCGTGAGATGTTCTCCAGATTATTTTGATTCGAATAATCGCTTCTGAAATTAATTTCAAGAAAACGGCTGTTTACAGACTTTATTTCCGTAACAATTAGAAGATTATCACTTTTAGCAGTACCTGTACCAAAGCCGGTCATACTTCTCATAATACAATCTTCCTCCTATGCTCCACTAAACAGCCCGTATTAAAGGCTGATATCCCCTTCAAATACTTTGACTGCCGGTCCCGTCATATACACATGATCCTTGCTGCTGCCTGCCCAGTCAATGTGGAGACTGCCTCCATCAAGATCTACGTCGGCGCTCTTATCGGCAAAACCATTCAAAATAGCTGCTACGACAGCTGCACAAGTCCCCGTTCCGCATGCCAGGGTAATCCCGGTGCCTCTTTCCCAAACCCGCATTCTGAAGTGATTCCCGGAAAGTTTTTGAGCGAATTCCACATTGGTTTTATTTGGAAAATGTGCATCAATCTCTAATTGATGACCTTCTCCAGGAAGGTCAATCGCATTTACATCATCAACAAAGATAACACAGTGCGGATTGCCCATAGATACGCAGCTAACCTGATAATGTTTGCCTGTCCCGCCATTAATCAACGGCTTATCTACAACAGTCCCATCCCCAAAACCGAGAACAGGAATTTCCTTCGCTGATAAGTGCGGTACGCCCATATCAACGCGGACATTTCCATCATCTAATAATTCAGGGTATAAGATACCTGCTCCGGTTTCTACAGATATTTTCTTTTCATTGACCAAGCCCAGTTCGAAAGCCCATTTTGCAAATGCCCGTATGCCATTTCCGCACATTTCTGCTTCCGAACCATCGCTGTTAAATATGCGCATCTTTAAATCAGCGGCTTCTGAAGGTAGAATAAAAATAACACCATCAGCACCAACTCCGTAATGACGGTCACATATCAATTTGGCCTGATCAGAAATCGATTTTATATCAGGATTTTCAGCAGCGTTGATAAACACAAAATCGTTTCCACAAGCCTGCCATTTGGTAAAATGCATAGTGTGCCCTCCAAATATATAGTAACTGGATATTCTTGAAATATTTTCAACCAGTTTTGGTGCTCATTTAAAATTGTACCATTATCAGCGAAATATTATCAAGGTTAAAATCCCTGTTGATTGACTGATAACTCGATATTTCTCTTATTTTGGCCTGTTTTGAAGATGCCTGGGAGAATTTCTCGAAAATTGGATATTAACATACAAGAAATTATGGATGACTGATGAATTTCAATGCCAGTTCTCCATCCATGATATACTTGTTCTAACGACTCATTACGATTGACATAGAGGAGGAAAATTATGCAAATCGATAGTAGTACTCTTTATCTATATGTGAAAGGATTGAATAAACTTTTAATTTCCTCACAAATACGTCAGATTCATCAGATAGATCAGAAAATATTCGACCTGGAACTATTTCGTCCAAATAGTTCTCCCCTGCATTTGATCATTAATCTTCATACCCCGCCTATATTTTATATTTCATCTAAGAATCGGCACCCGCAGTACATCGCATCACAAACATTCTGCATGACCCTTAGAAAGTATCTTGAGGGCGCCAGAATTTCATCCATCCGGCAGCTGGATATGGACAGGCTGGTTGCCATATCGGCAGATCGGATTGAAACAGCCGGAGAAATTATTACAAGGACGTTGTATCTTGAATTAATTCCATCAACGCCAAATCTAATCTTGTCTGAAAATGATATTCTGATCGATGCCTGTTCAAAAGGGAAAAAATTAAACCGCCGGATCATTCCAGGGGAAAAATATACTCCGCCAGAAAATTCAAACAGATTAAATTTCATGGATTTTTCTGAAACAGAATTAATTAACATTCTGACATATTCACAAAATACTGCCGTTTCTCTGAAAGAATGGATCTTTTCATCATTCAATGGCTTTTCAAGGCCGCTTCTTGATGAACTGCTTTACCGTTCAGGGCTGACAGAATCAACATTGACTTCCAGTTTGAGCGAAGAGGATATAAGAAAATTGGCATGTGAGCTGATTTCGATTATTTCAGAACTGAAAGAATCGGACACCCTGCATGTATATCGTGTGAATGGAAAGCCTCTTGTATCCCCCATTCTTCTCACATCTTTGAACGGGCCTCATGAGGATAAAGATATTGTATCGTGGATGGAATCTTATATGCTGGAAAGCAACAGTACGATTGCTTCCACCTCACAGGAATGCAGAAAACTCCTGAATTCACTGATAAAGAAAGAAACACGTAAAAAAGAGAAAATTTCTTCTGAATTAGAGGAAACCAATCTTACCGAAACGTATAAATTATGGGGAAACCTGCTGTCGATTCATTCCAATGAAAAAGTAAATGGCAGAAAATCTCTGACCGTGCCGAATCTTTTTAGCGATCCCGTTTCTGATGTAGACATCCCTCTCGACCCGCAGCTGTCAATCAATCAGAACAGCCAGATCTATTTCAAGAAATACGCTAAAATGAAAACAAGATTCAAGATAGGTATGGAAAAAGTAAGTGAATGTGAAAAGCGATTGGAATACCTCCAGGAATTGAAATACTTCCTGGAAGAAGCTAAAACGAAGGATGATATTTTATCTGTTCAGAAGGAATTGAATATATTCTCGGGCAAAAGGAATCTGCATAAGGAACTCTCCAAGAAGAAAGCTTCAGTCAATGAAGATCATTTTACACAGCTGACTATAGATGGTTTCAAAGTACTCATTGGCCGCAACAACACACAGAATGATTCGCTTACCTTCCATAAGGCGGCAAAAACCGATTTATGGTTCCATGTAAAGGATCTGCCTGGATCCCATGTTGTTCTAGTCACCAATGGAGAAACAGTCCCTGAGGATACTATCAATAAAACAGCCTCCATTGCAGCATTCTACAGCAAGGGAAAAGACTCAGGCAAAACAGCTGTCGATTATACATACATTAAGTATGTAAAAAGAATGCCTAACAGTACACCGGGCCATGTCATATTTACGCACCATAAGACAATCATGGCAGAGCCTAAGGAATTTAAATAAAAGCTGATATTTTCAGCCCCGGAAGCGCAGGATTTGTCCTGCGCTTTTTTATTTCCCCCACCACATGCAATTTCCAATTTCCGGCATGGCAACTTGAAATTTTAAAGTATTTCCCTCAGAAATTTTTAACGGAATTCGTTGAATGCTAGAATGAGTTTAAAGAAATATACGGAGGTGTCAAAAGTGAACGATACTGAGAATAAAGAAAAAAATAGTCTTGAATTCCCATCAAAAAATAATCACTTGCCTAATGCTGATAAAGATTCCAAAGATTTGCCGCATGGCAAAATGCATATTCACTCTGCTGAAGAAATGCGCCCTTACATTGAGGATGCGGAAAGCGTTAAAAGAAGCTCTTCAGATATAGTAAAAGATGAGAGGCGTATTTTTGGACATTTCCATAACAGCAGCCTGCCAGCGGATGCCCATAATCCCAAAGGCATCTCTTCTATGACAAATGAAGAGTGCGATTACTGCGGCAAAGAGCTGGATCAATGTCATTGCGATCTTTTAGACAAGAATCTTTCCAAGCTGGAATACCACTTGAATGGATTGGATTGTATGGAATGTGCAGCCATTATCGAAGGAAAAATACGGCAGCTTCCCTTGATCCTTTATGCAGCCGTTTGTTTTAGAGATAAGGATCTCTACCTGATTGCAAAGGCACCTGAAGATATCATTTACCCGCAGTTAGAGAAAGTATGTGCAAGTGTAGATGAAAATATTAAAATCATGAGACACTCAAATCCTGGTAAAACATCTTATAAGACCAAGACGTACGAAATGCCCACATTAGATTGTGCTGCATGTGCTCTCAAATTGGAGAAATTAATCAATAAACAGCCTGATGTTATTTCGGCTTCTATCTCTTACGCAACCAAGACGCTTAAATTGACAGCGGAAGATCCGGACTCCCTGATTCCTGAATTAACAGAAAAATGCAACGAAATCGAATCTCCTACAGTGATTCAAAAGCCGCATGCCAAGCTTGAGGAGAATAGTTCCCATGGAATCCTTGACTGGATCAAGCAGGATAAAGTACAGCTTGGAATAGGCGGAATCATTTTCGGAGCAGGCATGATCCTGAATTACAACCTGATCAATCTTCCTGTACCTCAGGGAATCATTGACATTCTGTTTGTTATTTCTTACATCATTCTTGGCGGTGAAGTACTGCTTAATGCGGTAAAAAATATCATGCACGGAGAATTTTTCGATGAAACATTTTTGATGTCGATAGCAACTTTGGGCGCCTTCGCCATTCATGAGTTCCCTGAAGCAGTAGGTGTTATGTTCTTCTACCGCATTGGCGAATACTTCATGGATCTTGCTACCGATCAAAGCCGTGAACAGATTATGGAAGCAGTCGATTTAAGACCGCAGATGGTAAACTTGATTTCTTCTGAGAATAATGTAACGGAGATTCCTGCTGAGGATGCCAAAGTCGGAGATTATCTCCTGATCCGCCCGGGCGACCGTATACCGCTCGACGGCATCGTAGTCAAGGGAGACTCCCAGATTGATACGTCTGCCATTACCGGGGAATCTGTTCCAGTCACAGTTCATGTGGGAGATTCATTGGATTCAGGCTGCATAAACATGACTGAAACCGTCGTTTTGAAAGTAGAAAAGATACTGTCAGAATCCATGGTAAGCAAGATCCTGAATTCCGTTGAAAATGCAGTCGCCAATAAGCCTAAACTGGATAAATTCATAACCAGGTTCTCCAAGGTTTACACCCCTATCGTCGTTGTCATTGCATTAATAACAGCGGTTGTTCCCCCGTTATTATTCAATCATCCCTGGTACCCGTACATTTATACAGCCCTGACATTCCTTGTTATCAGCTGCCCGTGCGCGATTGTAATATCCATTCCACTTTCCTTCTTCTCAGGAATAGGTGCTGCTTCAAGAGAAGGCATCCTTTTTAAAGGCGGCACGAGTATCGAAAGCCTTTCTACAGCCAAAGTTGCTGCACTGGACAAAACAGGCACAGTAACAGAAGGATCCTTTAAAGTCAGAAAAGTATTAACTGTACCTGATATTTCCAGAAATGAATTGCTGTCATTAGCTGCAAGTGCAGAATCATATTCTACACACCCGATAGCCCGCTCCATCGTAACTGCAACCGATCTAGACGAAAACCCGCTTGATCAGGTTGATTCCATACAGGAAATCAGCGGATCGGGAATCATCGCATCTATCAAAGGTGATAAAGTCTATGTCGGGAATCATCTTTTACTGGAAACATCCGGAATTGATATTCCGTCAAAATTTAGTACTTTAGAAACCGCAGGGCCGGAAATCTTTATTGCAAAGAACAATAAGTTCTTAGGCAGGATCGTTGTATCTGATGAGCTAAAAGAAGATGCAAAAGAAGGCATCAGGGAACTTAAGGACTTAGGAATTACCCCGGTCATGCTGACTGGCGACAACAAGGAAGCCTCCCAGTTTATGGCAGATAAGGCAGGAATTTCTGAAGTATATGCACAGCTCAAACCGACTGATAAATTCGAAATCATGAAAACGCTTCGTGCAAAATTCGGGCCGGTTTTATATGTCGGTGACGGGATCAATGATGCCCCGGTCCTTGCAGGATCCGATGTAGGTGCGGCTATGGGCAGTGGTTCTGATTCTGCAATAGAAGCTGCCGATCTCGTGTTCCTTAATTCGTCTGTAGAAGCGATTCCAAAATCAGTCAAGATTGCCAGAAAAGTACTGCGTACAGCAAAAGAAAATATTACCTTTGCTATTCTGGTTAAAGTGCTTGTACTTGTAATGGGCCTTCTGGGATATGCAAATATGTGGTTTGCGGTATTTGCAGATACCGGTGTAACAATCATCTGTGTCCTTTACTCCATCCGTCTTCTCAAGATTAAATTCTAAAAATAAAAGAGGCTGTGGCAAAATGTGTAATCATTTTGCCACAGCCTTTTTATTTCAATTTACTCAGCAGGAGATTCCATAATCGTTGAGCATTTCTCTGACATGTTCACGTTCACTGTCAGATGGTTCTGCAATCGGAAGTCTGAAATGTCCGCCAGGAAGTCCGATGAGATTAACTGCAGTTTTTACCGGAATAGGACTAGCGATAAAGAACATTCCTTTCATAATCGGATACATCTTAATATGAAGCTGCAGTGCATCCTGTAAACGTCCTTCTTCAAAAGCTTTAACCATCGCAAGGAGGTCGTCCCCAATAACATGGCTTGCCACGGAAATAACGCCTACCCCGCCTCCAGCAAGAATGGGAAGCGTAAAGGAATCATCCCCGCTGTAAATCATGAAATCATCCGGAAGCAGTGTCTTTTCCTTTGTAACCTGATCCCAGTTGCCGGCTGCATCTTTAATACCAACAACATTCGGGCATTCATCAACAATTCTCTTGATTGTTTCAGGAAGGATGGATACACCGGTGCGTCCGGGAACATTATAAATGATAATCGGAAGATCAACAGATTTGGCAATAGCAGCAAAATGTTCATACATTCCCCGCTGATTGGGTTTTACATAGAACGGAACAATGACAAGGCCGCTGTCGATACCTGTTTCTACAGCCTTCTTTGCAAAAGCGATGGATTCCGTAGTGCTGATTCCGCCAAGATTGCCCATGACAGGAACCTTTTTGCCGGAAGCATTGCGGCCTACTGCATTGACAACTGCAGCGTACAGTTTAAGCTTTTCATCGGCAGTCATGGTAGCCCCTTCACCGGTGGTACCACCAACCAGAATTCCTTCGGAGCCATGTTCTACCAAGTGTTTTGCAAGTGTCACGGCACCTTCATAATCGACTTCACCATCAGCGGTAAATGGTGTGATCATTGCAGTTATAACACGCCCAAATTTTGCATTAGCCATTTTTTACTCCTTAGTTTTAATATCCTTTTAGTCAAAAGACACACTTAAAGCAATTTTATTTAATAATATCATGTTCAATCATATATTCAGCAATCTGAAGAGTATTTAATGCAGCACCCTTACGGATCTGATCGCCAGATACCCATAAGTTTATGCCATTTGGTGATACAAGGTCTTTTCTGATACGGCCGACAGCTACATCTGTTTTATCAGAGGTATCAAGCGGCATCGGATATTTCATGTTCTCGACATCATCGACCAGTTCCGCGCCAGGGAAGTTCTTGATTGCTTCCTTAACAGCATCGACAGATAAAACATCTTCTGTCTCAATATAAATTGATTCTGCATGGCTTCTTACAACTGGTACCCGGACGGCAGTAGGAGTAATTCCGATAGAATCGTCATGAAGAATTTTATGTGTCTCATTGACCAACTTCATCTCTTCCTTGGTGTAGTCATTATCAAGGAAAATATCGATCTGCGGAATTACGTTATAAGCAATCTGATAATGGATTGGAAGGCTGGCAGAAGGAAGAATGGTTGGTTCATAGTGTTCTCCTTTAGCAATAGCAGCCGTTTCGTTATATAACTCGTCTATACCTTCCTTGCCAGCACCGGAAACTGCCTGGTATGTGCTGACAACAATGCGCTTAATGCGGGACAGGTCGTGAATCGGTTTCAGTGCCATAAGCATGATAATCGTTGAGCAGTTCGGGTTTGCTATGATTCCCTTATTCCAAAGTATGTCTTCCGGGTTTATTTCCGGAATTACCAGAGGAACTTCGGGATCCATTCTGAATGAGGAAGAATTATCGATAACCACTGCACCTCTTTTTACAGCTTCAGGTGCCAAAACCTTGCTGATGTTTCCACCGGCAAAAAGTGCAATGTCAACATCTTCAAAAGACTCCGGCTTTGCTTCTTCCACAACGTACTCTTTACCACAGACAGAAATCTTTTTCCCTGCAGAACGTGCCGATGCCAATAATTTTAGAGAGCTGAATTTGAAATTTCTTTCTTCAAAAAGACGGATAAATTCCTGTCCGACAGCACCAGTGGCTCCTAAGACTGCGATTCTTGGATAGCGATTCATAAAATGCACCTCATTATTCTAAATAATTTTCAAGCCCGTAAACAAAACCATCTGTAGTCATGACCTTTCTGCAAGCCATCATAACTCCAGGCATAAAAGACTTTCTGTCTAATGAATCGTGTCTCAAGGTCAGAAGTTCCCCATATCCTCCAAAAAGAACCTCCTGATGAGCAACATATCCCGGAAGGCGGACAGAATGAATCGTAACACCTTTATACTTGCCGCCTCTTGCTCCGGGCAGGCTTTCCTTCGTTAAATCTTCTTCAGGTTCTTCAACCCTTGCATCTGCAATTTTTTCTGCAGTCAGTTTTGCCGTCCCTGATGGCGCATCATATTTTTTATTATGATGCAGTTCAATGATTTCCACGTTGGGCATATATTTTGCCACTTCTGCAGATAATTTCATCAGCAGAACTGCCCCTAAGGAAAAATTAGGAGCGACCAGACCATTTGCATGATGCCTGTCAGCAATATCAGAAAGGATGTCCCTCTGTTCAGCGGTCAGGCCTGTAGTCCCGATAATGATATTGACACCATTTTCCAGCACAAACTTTGCGTTATCAAATATAACCTTAGGGCTGGTAAAATCGACTACAACATCCGGTTTATTAACTGCAAATGCCTCTTGAAGCGAGGAAACAATTGTAATTCCGTTTGCTCCCGTACCAACAATTTCGCCTAAATCATGTCCTGCTGTGCCTGGATCAACTGCACCGCATACATCAAGGTCATCTTCGCCCAGAATAGAACGAACGACTTCGCTTCCCATTCTGCCACTTGCTCCATTTACCAATACATGAATCATTAAGATTCCCTCCTTCAGATAATCCATTGACTTATGCACAAGCATTTAATGCCTTTTGGGGATAGTCTTATAACATTGATTGAAACTATCGTAGTATAAAAATCAAAAAGCGTCAATATCCTATTTCAATTATTTAAGTGACTCCTATAGTAATCTGGCTAAGGCAGATCAGATCGTTATCCAGTCCTATAGACTGAATAAATTTCATATGCACAAAAAAGGATTCCTGATAAAATATCAGAAATCCTTTTTATTTAGGAATGAAATATCATTCCAGATTTTATTCACCTACAGGATAAACACTTACCTGTCTCTTGTCTCTGCCAAGACGTTCGAATGCAACTCTGCCTTCTGCAACTGCAAACAGAGTATCATCCTTGCCGATCTTAACATTCAGACCCGGATGCAGATGTGTGCCTCTCTGTCTTACGATGATATTGCCTGGTTTAGCAATCTGACCAGCATGCATCTTTGTTCCCAGACGCTGTGCGTTGGAATCGCGGCCGTTCTTTGTGCTGGATACACCTTTTTTATGAGCGAATAACTGAAGATCAAATAATAACATAGAATTCACCCCTCTTTACTTTCCAGTTTTAGTTTGTCGGGATACATAGTTTGAATGATTTCCAAACCATGCTGCAAAGTCTTCATCAGTGCCTGCGTCTCATTATCCCTGTATGAAACGAGGGATACATTTAAGAACCCGCTCTCTGAATGAAAACTTCCCTCTTTATGAAGTACATCTTGAAGTCCAGATGCAATTGTCAGTGTTATAGATGAGATAGCTGCGCAGACAAGATCGTATTCACTATCGTCTCTATATCCATCGGCATGGCCTGATACATCAAACTTGTGATAGAACCCATCTGTGTCCAAATACATCCTTGCTGTAACCAATTAGCCCTCGATTTTCTTAATCTGAACTTTTGTAAATGGCTGACGATGACCCTGACGACGACGATAGTTGGATTTAGCTTTATACTTGAAAATGCGGATCTTTGCTTCTTTGCCCTGTTCAAGAACAACGCCAACAACCTTAGCACCTTCAACGTTTGGCTTGCCAATCTTTACGTCTTCACCGGATACCAGAAGAACGTCATCAAATGTTACTTCGTCGCCCTGTTCAGCGATCAGTTTTTCAACACTGATTACTTTTCCTTCTTCAACCTGATACTGTTTTCCACCTGTTTTGATAATTGCGTACATATGTGCACCTCCCTCTACTATACTCGCCGATTCAGGTAGCTGTCCTGCAGCATTTTAATACCCTTCTCGTGCGGTTGCGTCATGGCACCTAGTACAATGACTTTACTATTATACCTTTTGTCTTCATGAAAGTCAAAGACTTTTTCATTTCAAAGACAAATTTCAAAGACAAATTTTCAATTGCACATTTTCCGTATGAGTTTTTTCGTAATACTGCTGAAAAATTCCTGCCCTTCAAATCTGACAAAACGGATAGGCTTGGAAATTCCGCAGACACGAAGTATATCAGAATGCAGGAAATCAAATGACATAGTACCATCAAGTGAAAGCTGGAGCGTATTTTCTCTTTCAGGAACCGTAATTTTTACTATATCGGTATCATTCAAGACCATGGAATATCTTTGCAAAGTATGTGCACAGATCGGTACTACTGTCATTCTGGTATCCGAAGGTCCCAGCACCGGTCCCCCGCAGGACAATGAATAACCGGTCGTACCAGTCGGCGAAGATACAATCAATCCATCGGATGCGTATTCCTGAATGAAATGATCATTAATTGAAAGCTGTACCCTGACCAGCTGTCCTATTTTATTATGGCCGATAACAACATCGTTTAAAACGTCTGGCAGTATCTCTTTCTCTCCATTTGCATGCTCTATTTCAGAATGCAGGAAAAGTCTGGATTCCTTCAGGTACTCTCCTTCAAGAATAAGTTTAATTCTTTCCTTCATATCATCGGTAGTGATGCTGTTTAAGAAGCCCAGATCTCCCAGGTGGATGCCTGCTATCAAAGTATCATAATCAGAAAAAGTTCTTGCGGCGCCAAGAAAAGATCCGTCACCACCGACAGAGAGAATGCAGTCCGCATGCGCAAGCTCTTCAATAGATACATAGGACTCGCCAAGGTCAAGGCCTAAGTTTTCTATTTTTTGTTTCATCGAAACCAAAAATTTATATGGAGTCCCTAAATCATCTAATATAGAAATCAATCGCTGAAGAACCAGATTGATTCCTTCTTTTTCAAGATTCGGAAAAATGCCAAATATCATACTTGCCCCTTTAAAAGATTATTATGTGCTTCTTCCACAACAGCATTAATATCTTCATCATTAATAAAAACTTGCGGAATACTACTTCGAAGGTACGTCAGGAACTCAATATTCCCCGATCCGCCCTTAATGGGCGAATAAGTCAGTCCCCAGCAGAAATATCCGGATTCTTCAAATGTTTTTAATGTGTCACGAATAACTTCTTTGTGGACTTCGGGATCTCTTACAATACCACCCTTGCCAACTTTCTCCCGGCCTGCCTCAAACTGAGGCTTTATAAGAGCAGCAATGGATCCGTCAGGTTTCAGAATGGATTTAACAGCTGGAATAATCTTTGTCACTGATATGAAAGAAATATCTGTACATACAAAATCAACGGGTTCCCCTAACGTTTCCAGGGTCACAAGTTTAATATTTGTTTTCTCCATATTAATGACTCTCTGATCTGTTCGAAGTTTCCAGTCGAGCTGATTGGTTCCAACATCAATAGCATATACCTTTACCGCGCCATTTTGCAAGGCGCAGTCAGTAAAGCCTCCCGTAGAGGCTCCGATATCAGCCACAACTTTGCCATTCAGGTCAATTTTGAAGAATTTCAGTGCTTTCTCGAGTTTGTATCCGCCTCTGCCCACATATGGCATTATATGCCCTTTTATCCTGATTTCAGCATCCGAAGGAACTTTTGTCCCCGCTTTATCAACAGGCACATTATTGACCAAAATTATGCCTTCCATAATATGCCGTTTTGCATTTTCCCGGCTGTTAAAGAAGCCCTGCTCCACTAAGAGAACATCCAGTCTCTCTTTTTTTACCTTTGGATTCGCCACTGCTGCTCCTCCCGTTTCTAATTAATTCGCTCTGGCTAAAACATAATCCGCAAGATCGTTTAACCGCTCAAACGACGATCCCAGTTTTGATATGGCAGCCTTGGCCCTTCTATTTTCAGCATTTGCCAATTCCTGGGCTTTTCCTTCTCCCAGAATTGTAACATATGTAGACTTTAAGCTCTTTTCATCCTGCCCTGGCAGCTTGCCCATTTCCTTTAAACTTCCATGTACATCCAGAAGGTCATCTGTAATCTGAAAGAGCAGGCCTAAATGAACTGCGAACTCATGCAAGGATTTTTGCATCTCTTCATCGCATTTTGCAATTAAGGCTGCCATGTCGATAGGTGCACAGATCAGGCATCCTGTCTTTAATGAATCCATCTTCCTTAATTCGGGAAGACTGCTGGAGTGGCCTTCAGAAATGATATCAAGCGCCTGCCCACCGACCATTCCGTCCGGACCTGCAGCTTTTGCTAAAATTGAGATCAGATGGCATCTCGTATCAGGAGAAATATTTTCCTGATTGGATATCAATTCAAAAGCATATGTCAGAAGACCGTCACCTGCCATAGTTGCCATACCCGGACCAAAAATTTTATGATTTGTCAGTTTTCCCCTGCGATAATCATCATTATCCATGGCAGGAAGGTCATCATGGATAAGGGAATATGTATGGATACATTCTATAGCACAGGCAACCTTCATATAGGACCCTGCCTCTAAGCCGAATATTTCTAGAAGCATCAGGAACAAAGCAGGCCTTAAGCGCTTTCCTCCTGCAAGGAGACTGTAATTCATGGACTTATACAATTCTGAACCATTATCAGCAAGCAGATTCGCCAGATCCTTGTCAATGTCCGCTTTCTTTTCGTTTAATAAGCTGCCAATCATTTAAATCCCCCTTTGCCATACCCCATATTTTATAATCAAATTTAAACAAATCAGAAAAACAGCATCTATTATAGACAGGTGTCATTTAGTTCAAATGGTCTACAATATTAAACCATCTGATGATCAATATCGGGAAGAATAATTCATAAATGCGCCGAACGCGTTGCCTGAAGCATTATCACTGCTGTACTTGGGCGATGCAAAATAAGGTTTTAACATTTTTTCTCTGCAAATATCATTAACCAGGCCTTTTAAATAGAGATTTGACATGACACCGCCAATAGATACGAAAGGGGTACCCTTTTCAAAAGGATAATTCAGGAGTTCTTTTTCCAAAGAATCACCAATATGACATAAAAGCCCTTTTGCTATATCCGCCTTATTATATTGATTACCCTCAATATCATGCAGGCATTGATTTTCCTGACCCGAAAAACTAAAAGCATTCAGAATTTTAGTCATAGGCAAAACATAATTCTTGTCTTTTCCTTCCATGGCAAGTATTTCCAAATGCTTCCCCGCGGGAAACAACAGCCCCAGAGCAACTCCGATCCGGTCGATCAGCTGCCCGGCGGTAATATCTCTTGTCGTGATAAGCTCTTGTATTTCAATCTTGTTTTGTTTCCAGGCACAACGCAGTACATCCTGAGTACCACCAGAAAGATGCATCAAATAAAAATCTTTTCCCCATAACTCGGGTGCCTCCCTGATTGCAGAAAGAGCATGATTTTCTTGATGACTGAATTGATACATCGGGATATGAACTGCCGCGGATAGTGAGTCTGCCAATCCTTTTCCAACAAGAAAAGCGGGCATAAATGAATCTGCCCGCCTCCTTGGGAATGAAGAAACTCCGATGACAGATACATCTCCTAAGGATGGAGATATTCTCTGCATCAATACCGGTAAATTTCTAACATGCTGATAGACCATATTGGACTGAGACAGTCTACGGCCTCCCATCTTAACTTTAAGGATAATTCTCTCTTCACAAATCAAGCCTTTTTCTGAATCATAAACAGCAAGCGAGGTAGTATAACAACTTGTGTCAATACCAAGAAACTTACTCATTATTTCTCCTTCAATGCCTGATCCAGCAAGCCGTTAATGAAACGGTAAGAATTTTCACCACCATAGATCTTGGCAAGTTCAACAGCCTGATTGATAATCATGTTCCGTTTATCCGGTGCGCCGACTTTAAGGTATTCAGCAATTGCCGTTCTAAGAATATTCTTATCGACTACATTTAACTGCTTCATTGACCAATTGATGAGATGGCTTTCAATCATGTGATCAATCAATTCAGAATGACTCTGGTATTCTTCGACCACTGCTAAAGCGTACTCCATATCAGCTTCGGATAAATCAGAAGTTTCACCACTGATATTTTCACTTTCGGGATTCAGTTCTTTAGAATACAAAACTTTCAAAGCATACTCTATTGCATCTTTATTGCCCATTGCAACCTCTTTCAATCAACTATTTCAGTGATAGTAATATCAATTCCATAAATCATTTCCTCCGTGCAGGAGGCTAAGACATCTTTCACAGCAGCCTGTATACGTTGAGCGGTTTGATTGACTTTACAGCCTGAATGCAGAGATAAGGAGATAGCAACTTCTATTCCCTTTTTGCCATTTCTCCGGATCAACAAGCCCTTATGGCCTTTAAGACCGAAGGCCTGGCCGATTCCCTGCATCAAATAGGAAAATCCCTCAGCAGTGAAAGCGGCAACTTCAGGAAATGAAAGTACTTTCTCTTCGATTCTTCTATAAACCTCTTCTTCAGGAACAATAGAAACAGAATCTTCTTCTGACATTTTATCGCTCCTTATCAAACACAACCTTTTGAACGTTAACGTTGACCGCAGTTACTCTAATCCCGGCAGAATCCAATATTTCTTCCTTAACAATTTCTTGAAGATTAAGAGCAATAGCAGGAATCCGGTCTCCATGATAAACAGCAACGTATAAATCAACCACTATACTCTTATTATCAATGGAAACACGAATTCCACGAGTTTCTTCATCATTGATGACAGATGAAATTGCATGAGAAAAACGATCATCCATCGCATAAATTCCCTTAACATGCAGCGTAGCCGCCTGTGCAATACTGGCGATGACCTGATCTGAAATTCTAATCGTGCCTAACGAATTCTTTATCTCTGCAGTTTCCATGTTAGTCTAAACAACTCACTTTACACGTTCGATATATGCGCCTGTACGTGTATCAATACGGAGCATTTCACCTTCGTTGATAAAGAGCGGTACAGAAACAATATATCCTGTTTCCATTTTTGCCGGCTTGGAACCGCCGGTTGCTGTATCGCCGCGGATGCCTGGTTCTGTTTCAACGACCTTGAGTTCAACAGAGTTCGGAATATCGACGCCGATGATGCTGCCGTTGAAGAACATGACAGTGCATTCCATTTCCTCTTTAAGGAAGTTGATCTTGTCGCCCAGCTGATCTTTGTTCAGCATAATCTGTTCATATGTTTCGGTATCCATGAAGCAGTAGGAACTGTCAGCTTCATATAAATACTGCATCGGCTTGCGTTCTACCTGAGCATTCTGCAGCTTGATGCCGGCATTAAATTTACGTTCAACAACAGATCCTGTCTGCAGATTTTTCAATTTGGCACGAACGAATGCAGCACCCTTGCCTGGTTTTACATGCTGGAATTCCACACACTGCCAAACCATTCCGTCAAGTTCTACTGTTATGCCTGGACGAAGATCATTACTAGAAATCATTTACTTTTCCTCCTACTAAACCCTTAAAAATTTTTTGGGGAATTTCGTTAAAACTGAAATTCCATCTTTTTCTATTGTGACCGTATCTTCGATACGAACTCCACCTACTCCCGGGATATAAACTCCGGGTTCTACCGTTTCAGTCATTCCGACCATTAAAACGGAATGGTCACGCGGTGCCAGAACCGGCGCCTCATGAATCTCAAGCCCTACGCTGTGACCAAGCGCATGAGTGAAATAACTATCCAAAGAGAATTTTTTCAGGTATTCTCTGGCCAAGTGATCCACATCAGAAGCAGTCTCGCCTGCCTTAAGCAGGCCTTCTATATACTCAACACATCCCAGCACTTTATCATACATGAATTGCTGCTGGTCGGAAATTTCTCCAACGGCAACGGTTCTTGTGATGTCGGAATGATATCCCTTATATATAGCGCCAAAGTCAAAGGTAATGAGATCCCCTGACTCAATCACTTTATCTGTTGCTGTACCGTGCGGATACGCTCCTCTATAGCCAGAAGCAACAATCGTATCAAATGATTTCCCTTCAGAGCCTTCCAGCAGCATGGAACTTTCCAAAACAGCCATCAGCTCCCGCTCCGTAACTCCGGGCTTGATATATGGAATCGTCTTCTTGAATCCTTCATCCGAAATCCGGCAGGCTTCTGCAATGCACTTAAGTTCTTCCTGTGTTTTTATCTGTCTGATATTGTCCAATGCGCAGACTTTGAATTCTACATTATCCATCACAGCAGAAAAGCTCAGATAGGCACTGTATGAAAACGGAGATTCAACGCCTATACGCTTGACCTTGTGCTTCTGAGCGAGCTCAGCAATAACACTCGGTAATTTCCCTGCATGATTTATAACTTCAAATCCAACCGCTTCCTGTTTTGCTTGTTCTGTATATCTGCTGTCAGTAAGAAGATAATCGGCATCTTTAGTCAGAAATAAAAAGCTGTCTGATCCCGTAAATCTGGAAATATAATAACAGTTTTCATTTTTTTGAACGAAAACTGCATCCAGACCGCTATCCTTCATAAAATCAAAGATTCTATCTTTTAATAACATGCATAATCACTCTTTTCCATTACCCTCTAATAATACCGTATCAAGAACTTTTTGTCCATGAAAATTCAAGGAATTGGAAACAGGCATAAGACGGGACTCAGCGCAGCATACTATTATCATTCCTTCAAATGGCTGACGCCATTGAGTGAGTCCAATACATTCAAGCCATTGTTGAAACACTTGATAACGGATATGCTCGCATTATCTAAAGAAAGATTCCATGCTCTGGCTATCGGGATATCTATGAAGGAGCATATAATCATTCGAAGCACTACACCATGGCAGACTACAGCATAAGTCTTATTACCACCTGACGAAATGAGTTTCTTTATACATGCGGCAGCACGCTTCCTGCATTCCTCGAAAGATTCACCATTAGGAAATTTGAATGTTTCAGTCTGCGTGAACATCTTCTCCATGGATCCGGGCCAGCACTTTTCTATTTCCTTAAAGTTTTTTCCTTCCCATTCTCCAAAATCAAGCTCATGAAGGTTCTCTTCAATTATCAGGGGGAGATCATGGGATACGGCAACGCCTTGTCCTGTTCTGACAGCTCTTTTTAAGGGGCTTGAAATTACAGCGTCCAGCTTGATATCTCTGAAATAATCCTCAATTTTATCGGCCTGAAGGATTCCCTTCTCGCTGAGCTCTACATCGGCGATTCCCTGATAGCGTCCCTTTTTGTTCCACAAAGTTTCACCATGACGGATCAGATAAATAGTTATCATTTAGCAAGCACCTCATGTAATGCATTAATGAGCTTATTATTTTCAATATCAGAACGCACTGCTACCCGGAAAAATGAATCATCCAATTCTTCATAATTTCCGCATTTCCGGATAATGATTCCGTAGTGAATCAGTTTTGCCTGAAGAGCTTTGGCATCCATTCCTTTAACAAGCAGCTCGCAAAGAACAAAATTTACCGTTCCCGGATACACCTTGATCTCGGGAAATTCTTTCAATCTTTCAACCAGTTTTGCTCTTTGCATCAGGCAGAATGAAATGGATTCTTCTATATACTCATTATCTTTGACCGCATGCACCATGTACAGCTGAGCTAATCCGTTGACATTCCAGGGAACGAGATTCTGATTGACCTGATCACGAATGGCCTGCGGAAGAAAAGCGCAGCCTATACGCAGCCCGGGAACTGCATAAAATTTAGTCAGCGAAGTAACTATAATAACATTTGAATGCGTCTCACTCAGATTGCGGTAGGAATATTCATCTCCCACAAAATCAATAAACGATTCATCTATCACAAGGAAGCTGGACGCAGCATCAGCAATCTCTATAAGATCCGAAAGATCCCTGGAGTCCAGCAGCAAGCCGTCGGGATTATTAGGATTCCCTACGTATATCAAAGAATTCTGCTGGATATTATTTTTTACTTCTTCCATGAAAGCTTTGAAGGATGCAGCCGGTTCACTCATGAGGCTCAAGACTTTTGCCCCGGCTGCTTCTGCAGACAGCCTGTACTCGCTGAATGAAGGAGCAGGTATCAAAACCAGATCCGGATTGATGATTCTCAGGATGGCATACATCAGCTCAGTGGCGCCATTTCCAACCACGATATTAGTTTCATTGACATGGTAACGTTCTGATAAGGCTTTGATGAGATCTCTGCATTTGACATCCGGATATCGCAAAGTTTCCTTCTCCCAGCCTGCGGTTAAGGCAGCCTTTCCTTTAGGGGATAGCCCCAGAGGATTTATATTGATGCTGAAATCCAGAAATTTATCTCTTTCCTCATCTGAAAATCCATAAATATCTCCGCCATGTCTACTCTTTGTCGAACTCATTCGCATCGCACTTTCTATCTATGATTCCTTGATTAATAATTTCCACAGAATCTAAATATGAAAAATCCTTTCCCATATATTCATTTATACTCTGCTTCATATTTTCAATATCACCATCGGCTGAAACAATCAGTCCTAAAACGGTTCCGCTATGCGCACAGATAATTCCCTTTCCTCCCACCTGCATCCCAACTTTATAGAAACGGTTGAGTTGTTTCTTGTATAAGATCTTCTGGTTTGCAAAAGCACTGATGGAGGATGCTCTTCCTATTTCATCAATAGAACCGTTCTGAATCCCCTTCCTGAAAAGGTTAAGGGCTATTTTGATATACTTTTCGTTTTCCTTCTGAAGATCGACCAGATCCGCTCTGGTATTAAAATCGACTGTATCTATCTCTCCGCCGCAGTCATAAATTAATATTTTAAGAGGCGGGCAGTCACCGATCTGCTGAATGAGTGTGCCGCCGCGATGATCAAATCGTACTATCCCGTTGAAGAAAGTGGCGTCACTTGGTTCTATGGAAAGTGCAATATCTGCTATTTCATGCGCTGTCAGCCTTTTCCCGCAGGAAAGCGCAACAGCCTGAGCGACTGCGCTGATATCGGCAGTGCTTGATGCCATTCCTTTTCCAGGCAGAATATTAGATTTCAGTCTTATTGGAATATCACGGTCTTCCTCGCCCAGATAATTCAGCGTTTTCTTTACAGCAAGAGCTGCCTTCTTCGGTAAACGATCTCCCGGACCGTCGAATTGGCTCATTGCGTAAGAATATCTGTTAATCGGACAAGTCACCATAAACGATATTCCATCCATATATCCCTGAATAAATTCTCCGCAGGATCCCGGAGAACTGACTATATATGCCATAAGTCCCCTCTAATCAAAAGAACCCCCAGGAGCGCTATGCCTGCTTCTGTTATTTCTGTAACAAAACCGTACGTGTCTCCCGTAGTTCCGTCAATTTTTTTGACAACCCAGTTATTTAAGCCAAGGCCAATAATGATGGAAATCCCCATAAGGAATAAATAGCTGAACCCAAAATAAAGCGCAGGCAGCATGGCGAAGAAAATTGCCCAAAGCAGCGTGTACTTTGAGTGATAAGCGGCAAAAGCCTTCCCCATACCATATGGTCTGGCATAATTATAATTGCAAATGCTTATAACCAGGTTCAGCCTCCCCAAAGTTGGCATGGCAATAAGGAGCATCAGCATTGCCTGAGTATTATCCACATACCCTAAGCATAGTGTTGTCAAAAAAACATAAATCAAAATCGACAGCATGCCAAAAGAGCCTGTGAGACTATCTTTCATAATCTCCAGACTTCTTTCCTTTGACCTCCCGGAAAAAAGCCCGTCAGATGCGTCCATAAGCCCGTCTGTCAGCGTACCGCCGGAAATAAAAATTTCTCCAATCACCAGGAGGAATCCCGTTAATATGGGGGTATCCAAAGGCTTCGTAATCTGAAAAATCAGAACAAGAAAAAGCCCTATAATCCATCCAATCACAGGAAACCACATGACACTTTTACCGAATTCCTCATCTTTCCAGATTGCTTTGGAAGACAAATGAATCCGTGTTAAAAACTGGAGTCCTACAAGAAAAGAATTCATTGTAAATCACCATGTGAAGAAAATAACAATTGACTCGAATATAACAAAGATCGCTGTTGCCAGGTACATCATTATAATAGATTTCTTGATATGAAACGCCTTAAGTTCTACCTTGGGGTCCCCCATGTACTCTCTAAATTCGGCAACTCCGTGATAGTAGTTATATCCGCCCAGTCTTACATTCAGAGCTCCTGCCATCGGCGCCTCCGCATATCCTCCGTTAGGACTAGGATGTTTGCGGGCATCACGCCTGGTTATAGCGACAGCATTTTTCCAATCCAGCCTTAAAATATAAGCACTTGCTGCAAAAAGCAAAAATGTTATTCTTGCAGGAATATAATTCAGAATATCATCCAGTCTGGCGGCAATACGGCCAAAATAAAGATATCTGTCGTCTTTGTACCCAAGCATGGAATCCATGGTGTTTCCAGCGCGGTACAAAGCAGCGCCAACAGGGCCGAAAAGCATGAAATAAAACAGAGGCGATATAATTCCGTCAGTTGTATTCTCGGCAATAGTCTCTACTGTCCCTCTTACGATATCAGCTTCCGACAGGTTATCTGTATCTCTGCCAACAATCCAGCTGAGTCTTGCCCGTACCTTAACCAGATCACCGTCTCTCAAAAGATGGTAAATCTCCATTCCATCGCGTGCAAGGGCTCTGGGCGTAATAGTGACATAGAGAATCAACGCACTCAGCGAAAAATAGAGAAGAATTCCGCCTTTGTGTCCCAGGTACACGAAAAATGATGTGATCAGGCCAACAGTCAAAAGAACAAGACATACTGTCAATAAGCCCCTCAACATTAAATCTTTCGGGAGAGCCGGCTTCTTGGGATACAGTTTGTTTTCAATATAAGAAATTAAGTTTCCTATGAGCACAACAGGGTGAAAATTAGATCTCGGATCCCCGTAGACTGTATCAATAATGCATGCTGTGATCGGAATCACAGCATACATTAAAGAATAATAAAAATCACTCACTTATTCATTCCTCAGGATTTCATAAACAGTATCCATATCAAAATACTTCCTGACTGAGTCCGCCAAACGGTCATACTCAGATTCTTTATACTCTCTATAGCGGAATTGAATCGGAAGTTCACTTAATCCTTTTCTCTTGCGCAAAGCATTGATAATGGCACGTCTCAATTCATCATTATCGAAAACGCCATGGCAGTATGTCCCGAATACATTATGTTTTTCGTTGATATAGCCATCATTCACGTCAACATCCTTGCTGCTGCGGCTGGTAATGTGGAATAAAGTCTGGGCAGGTTTATTGAGTGTAGTTTCGCCCATATGTATTTCGTATCCCTTTAAATCACTGCCCTTAAACTGCATATCGAGGAATGGCAGATCGTCACAATCAAAATGAACCTGATATGTGTTCTTTACCCCCTGCATAACTGTCGTATACGGCAGCAGTCCCAAACCATCGACTTCATCATTCTGGCTTTCTACATGATCCGGATCGCTGACTTTTTCACCAAGCATCTGGTAACCGCCGCAAACGCCGATTACCGGAGTTCCCTGTTCTGCCAGCTCGCAGATTTCCTTTGCATAGCCTTCCCTCTTCAAATAGAGGAGGTCTTCTGTAGTATTTTTGCTTCCCGGAATGATGATCAAGTCAGGATTTCCAAGCAAATCTCCCTTTTGTACAAAGCGTACATTGACATCCGGTTCGTGATTCAAAGCGTCGAAATCTGTGAAGTTGGAAATCTTAGGAGTCTGGATTACTGCAATATGGATATCCCTCATCACGTGATCATCCGGGATTTCCTGCAGGGAAACGGAGTCCTCATCATCAATGCCAAGTTTGTTCAAATAAGGAATAACGCCTAAAACAGGTATTCCTGTACGTTCCTTCAAAAAGGTCAAAGCGGGTTCGAGAAGTTTGATATCTCCTCTGAACTTGTTGATGACAAGACCCTTAACGAGAGCCCGTTCGTCTTCATCAAGCAGTTCCAGTGTACCGACAATAGATGCCAAAGCACCGCCGCGGTCGATATCTGCTATCAAAAATACCGAAGCATTGCATTCTTTAGCAACTCTCATGTTTACGATGTCATTTTTCTTCAGGTTCACTTCTGCCGGGCTGCCTGCGCCTTCTATGACCATAACATCATAGTGGGATTCCATATATTCTATGCTTTCTTTTACGGATGCCCAGGCTTTCTGGCTATACTGGTTCTGGTATTCGGATGCAGAATAATTGCCTCTGGATGTGCCAAGAATAATGACCTGCGAGCAGGAATTGCCAGTAGGTTTCAGAAGGACAGGATTCATCTGCACAATCGGTTCCGCACCTGCAGCCTCAGCCTGTGCCACCGTTGATCTTCCTATTTCCCCACCGGAAGGAGTGACATAGGAATTTAATGCCATATTCTGTGCTTTAAAAGGTGCCGTTTTGTATCCATCCTGAGCCAGGATTCTGCAAAATGCCGTAGTCAAAATACTTTTGCCTACATGTGAACTGGTTCCCTGAAACATTAATTTCTTTGCTTTTTTCATGACAGCTCCACTCCTCTGCTTTTGAGCTCAACAGTAATTCCTGCAATCGAAAGGTATACCTCATCCGCCTTTTTGGCAATATACTGATTTGCCAGGCCGACAAGATCCCTGTATACTCTTCCCATTGCATTAGCCGGGACAATCCCCATTCCGAGTTCGTCTGAAACAAAAATAATCTCCCGGTCAGAAACTAAAGATATTTCGTTAAACATTCGATCCAGATCATTTTGCAATAAACTCTGAAGCTTCTCCAAATCCGAAACACCTAAAACCTCAGCATCTATATTACTGATATGATCCATCAATAAATTGCTTACGTACATTGTAATGCAGTCAAATAATATTGTATCTGTTTCATTTAATACAGTGCCTATCTGATTCCCTGCTGTATGCATGATTTCGTAAGTCTTCCAATCAGACGGCCGTCTTTCCTTATGAAGCAGGACCCTGTATTTCATTTCTTCATCTAAAATCTGACTCGTTGCTATGTATCCCTTTCTTTTCCCTGTAAAATGATACATCAGCTTTTCGGCAAATTCACTTTTTCCGCTGCGGGCGCCTCCTAAAACTAGAAAGATCTTATTCCCCATGAATGTAATTCACCTCTTCCGGATTTGATATATTTTAAAATTATTTTTAATATTTATATAATAACATATGTCAAATTCTATCGCCAATAAATAGCTTTTTATCGATTGTTGTCTATAAATATAGGAATTCATTGAATTTTAAGCCTGTCATGTCTTCATGTTTCTGAATTGATAAATCAATAGATAAAAGCACATAATGGGAGTGTAAAATAGTTTGTGTAAATCGGTATTGCATGAATCTACTTTATGCCCC
>OGOY01000115.1_pt1 | contig 95040 bp, 82 predicted proteins | sample 1552811 | NCBI WGS metagenome assembly OGOY01 (sample SAMEA2580132, study PRJEB22360) | human gut metagenome | biome: human gut; feature: human-associated habitat; material: faeces | place: Denmark | collected 2008/2010 | reverse complement strand
AAAAAAATTTGCTCGAAAATCCGCATATATTTCCTATGAACACAAGCTCTAAGAACCTGTGTCTTAAAAAAACAGGTTCAAATGATTGGGAAGATTCAAAAACAGGAGGATTTGGAATCATGGCAAAGTTTTGTAAGAAGTGCGGCACACCGTTGAACGGCAACGGCATCTGCCCCAAGTGCAACCCTCAGCCGGCACCGCAGCCTGCTGCACCGGCATCCCAGCCGGCACAGCCCTGGAACACACAGGCAACAGGCGCACCCCAGGCAGGGCAGTACTACAACCCCAATCCCCAGCAGGGCGCACCGAGTTATGGTGCAGTTCCGCCGGAGCAGCAGACAGCCCCCGGCAGCAAGATGGGATTCGGTATGGAAATGGACAGCAAGCACATCAACATCTCCGTGGACAAGGAAAAGGCAAAGAATTTCTGGGTGGCATGGAAAAACCGTGCCGGCTTCGGCGACCCCAAGACCAACAACACCAGCGTCTATGAACGCGGCATGCAGATCGTTCCGGAGAATGTCCCGCCCACGGACTGTGAAGAGCCGGTTCGACAGTACCGCTTTGCTGTCCTGCGGACAAGAGCACTTCTGAAACGTGCAGAGGCTCGGATGCAGGTGACCAACAAGCGGCTGCTCATCCGTGCGCCGGGACGAATTCTGCTGCGTGGCAGAACTTGCCTGCAATATGACTTCAACATCAACGAGATCGGCGGTGTGGATGTGCGGAAGAGCTACAAGTTCAGCCTGTTCAATCTGATCGCTGCGTGGATTGTTGCGCCGTTTCTGGCAGGTATCGTGCTCAGCCTGATCATGCTGCTGCTGTTCCAGAATCTGGACTTTGACCGTTTTTCTTTGAATATCAACTTCTTCCAGAAGCTGATGCTCCTGATCTTCGGCGTTGCCGGAACCGTTCCGTTTTTCCTGCTGCATAAGAAATGGCTGCTGAAGCTCGCCGGACTCAACGTGACCAGTGTATGCTTCTTCCTGAACTATCTGCTGAATACCGAGGAATTCCTGTGGTATCAGAATCAAATTGAGGACGGCTTTTTCCACACACTCTGGCGCGGCATCATGATTCTTCTCATGGTGGTAACGCTGGTGCTGGCACTCATTACGCTGATCGTCTTTATCTTCATTCCGGATTTGAAGTTCCAGGTGAAGTCCAAGACCGGTCAGGTGGCAATGGAGATTTCCCGCACACGGATGTTCCACGCAGCACAGGAAACCGTTGGCTATACCGAGGTGCTGCCGACGGAGGATACCGAGCAGGCAATTCGTGAGGTGAACTCCATTATCACCGATTTGAACAAGCTGGGCGACAGCGCTGTCAGCAAGTGGAAACAGTAAGAGGGCAGAAACATGAATGCGACAATGAAGCGTGTGGAGGTCTTTGAAGGGAACCAGCTGTACCAAGTGCCCCTGCAATCTCCGGCGAACTACGCCAAGTGTGCATTTTGCGGCATTGACCGCAACGGCAGAGACTGCTATGTCAAGGTGGACGACGAACTGTTCAGCCGGCACATGCTCCTGCTCGGCGGAATCGGTACGGGAAAAACCAACGTCTTTGACCAGATTCTCGGACAGCTTCGGGCTGGCGTGACAGATCAGGATGTGGTAATTATCTTCGACACCAAGGGCGATTTCTACCAGAAGTTCTACCGCCCCGGAGATGTGGTGATCTCCAACGACGGCACGGCAGTGGACGAAACCGGAAAGCCCAACTACTGGAATATTTTTCGGGAGATTCGGCGGGACGACTCCATGGAGGAAACCATCATTGAGATCGCAAAGTCTCTCTTTGCGGAAAAGGCAAAAAAGACCCAGCAGCCCTTTTTCCCCAATGCGGCACGGGATCTGTTCTCAGCGGTGCTGACAGATGCCTGCCGGCGGAACGAAAACATGGACAACGCATCGCTGCGTGCATTTCTGGATGCCTCGCCGGCAGCGGACATTCGCAAAATGCTGGCAGCTCATCCGGATATGGAGGCGATGATCAGTTATATTTCCGATGACCGTTCGCCCCAGACACAGGGCGTGATCTCCGAACTGCAGCAGACCGTGCGGGAAATCCTCATCGGCAACTTCAAAAAGGCGGGGACGCTCTCCATGCGGGATCTGGTGCGGAAAAAGGGCGGAAGATTCGTGTTTCTGGAGTACGACCTGCAAATCGGTGCGATGCTCTCGCCGGTCTATAGCCTTCTTTTTGATCTGGCGATTAAGGAGGCGCTGGGGCGCAACAAGACCAGCGGCAACACCTACTTTATCACGGACGAGTTCCGGCTTTTGCCGAATCTCCAGCACGTAGACGATGCCGTGAACTTCGGCAGAAGTCTGGGCGTGAAGTTTATGATCGGCGTGCAGAATGTGGAACAGGTGTACGAGGCGTATGGCAGAGAGCGTGCCATCAGCATTCTCTCCGGATTTATGACCAGCGTCTGCTTCAATGTGAACGACTACGAATCCAAGCAGTACATCAAGAACCTGTTCGGGCGCAACCGTAAGAAGGATACTTACATGTCTTCAGTGCAGACACGCGGCATCATCGAAAATGTGCGGGACTCCTTTGTGGTGGAGGACTGGGACATCTCCCGTCTTGGTCTGGGCGATGCCATCATCGGACTTCCGGCAATGCCGCCGTTCCTGTTTCATTTTAAAAAGGCATAAGAGATCAAATCAATCGGAGCGTGTTTCCTTTCCGAAGCACGCTCCGAGAATTTGGGAGGTTTTTATGGATGCAAAGAAACGATGCCCCAATTGCGGGTGCATCTGTGAGGCAGACAGCGTGTTCTGTGAGGAATGCGGCGCATCTCTGGAGCAGACGAAACCACCTGTGCAAAACGGGGAAAATTCGTGGAAAAACAGTGCGCCGCCTGTGACCAATGCCGGCGGTTCGAAAGCGGCTTCCGGCAACCCGAAAAAGGTTGGATTTATCCTGCTGATTCTGCTGTTGGCAGCACTGCTGGCAGTATTGGTGCTGCTGCTTGTTTGGAACGTGGGACTGCGAAAGGAACAGACATCGGCCGGACAGGAGGCACTGGAAACAGCGCAGGTGATGACCGCAGAGGCATCGCAGCCGGCGCTGGAAACCACGGCGGAGGATACCGAGGTGCACTTCCAGTTTGCAGCGCAGACCACAACTGCTGTAACAACAGGGAGCGCTGCCGACGATGCGGAAACGCGGGCACTGCGGGAGGCCGGAAACGGCGCTTCGAATATTGTCAACGGCGGTTACGCCTATTTTGACGGCACGTACATCTATTGGAGCGATTCCAACGGTATTTACCGGGTTGTTTCCAACAGTGCGGAAGATGCAGTGAGAATTTCGGCGGAATCTGCGTACTACATGAACGGCGTGGGCGACCAGCTGTATTTTGTGGATGCCGACCGGAACAATGCAATTTGCAAGATGAACGCCGATGGCAGCGGATTCGAAGTGGTGTACGACATGTACTGCTATGAACTGACTTATGATCAGGACTGGCTGTATTTCAGCCGGGTGAACGGCGATACCCACGAGATCTGCCGGATGAAGCCGGATGGCTCCCAGCTGGCAGTGCTGAAAGCCTGCGAGGAGTGGTACATGAACATCTACGCAGACCGCATTTACTTCTGCAACTTTGATGACGGTCTTTCCATCTGTGCCATGAATCTGGACGGCAGCGGTCTGAAAACGCTCTACAGCGGAGAGAGCTCCGACATCTGTGTGGCAGAGGACACTATCTTTTTCTCCGCCGACCGCACCAGTCGTGATCTGTACCGGATGAATCTGGACGGATCCGGTGTGCAGAAAATTCACAGCGGATACGCACGCTTTACCAACTATGTGGACGGCATGCTCTGCTTTGCTGATGAAAAGGGCACGCTCTACTATTGCGACACAGACGGCTCCGGATTGCAGCAGCGTGCCGCAAACGTGACCTATCCGGTCATTGTGGATGGTGTGCTCTACTGCGAAAAGGAGAGCGGGTTTGTGGAGTCATTTTCGCTGATACAATAAGAACCTGTCTTCACAAGCATATACAAATGCTTTTTGGCAAATTTTGCTGCATCCTGCGTAAAAAAATTTGCCTTGTCTGCAACAAAATTATGCTTGGAAATCCACATATATTTCTTGTAAAAACAGGTTCTAGGAATCGATTCTCAAAAAAGGAGGAATTTCTTTTGAGCAATATGAAGAGAGTTTGCCCGAAGTGCGGGCGGGTGTTTTCCCAGGAGGACGGCTTTTGCGATGATTGCGGATGCCGGCTGATTCTTGCATCGGAGGACATGAAGATTCCCGGCCAGCCGGAGCAGAATTTCTATGAGCAGCCGCCGGTGCAATCGCAGCCATCCCAGAACTTTTACGAACAGCCGCCGGTACAACCGGAGCAGAACTTTTACGAGCAGCCGCCGGTGCAATCGCAGCCATCCCAGAACTTTTACGAACAGCCGCCAATACAGCCGGAGCAGAACTTCTATGAGCAGCCGCCAATACAGCCCCAGCCGGAGAAGAAACCGCAGGAGAAGAGCAATCTCCTGCTGCTGATTATTATTGTGCTCTGTGTGCTGATTATCGCCGCTGGTATCCTCATTGGTTTTCTGATTTTCCGGGACAGCGAGGGCGAGGGCGATGCCGGAAACGGCAATGCGGAAGGCGCACTCCAGACCACGGCGGTGCTGGAGGCAGATGCACCGTCTGCCGCAGGAGATGACGCAGAGACAATTGTAACCACACTCGCCACAGAGGAGAACGGTCTGCACTTTGCGGAGAACACCATGACTACCACGGTGACCACGACCACGGAAGCGCCGGAAAAGCGGTATCAGGTCTTTACGGAGGCGTGTAGCTGGGAGGATGCCAGGAAAAAGTGCGAGGCTGCCGGCGGACATCTGGCGTATATCACCAGTGAAGAGGACTGGGCAAAGGTCATCAATGCGCTGAACGGAACCGGATTGAAATACGTTTGGCTCGGCGGAACGACCTCTATCTCTGCGGACGAAACCCGCATCACCGCAACTTGGCTGGACGGCAGCAGCATGGACTATATCTACGATGCGAACCACTGGTTTGCCAACGAGCCGTCCGGACGGGACTTTTCCTCTGCGGACAAACCGCTGGAACCGTATATTCTGCTGTGGAATGTCAATGATGTATGGAGTCTGAACGACAGCAGCGATGCGGTTTTGAGCTGCTATAAGCACGAGCAAATCGGCTATGTCTGCGAATTTGACTGATAGAAAGGCAACGTATGCGCAAAAAACAAATCATCAGCATCCTGACCGCTTCGCTTCTGGCGATGGCGTGCGGATGCTCCAACATTGACCAGCCGGACACGGCAGAGCAAACGCCCACCGCAGCAGCGGAAACGTCTTTGCAGACGGAGAATTCTGCGCCGGAGCTGCACTTCCAAACCACTGCGGATTCAAAGCAGGCTGCATCGGGAACAACAGAAACCAGTGATGGTCTGGCCTCACAGTATCTGGCGAAGATGACGCTGGAGGAAAAAATCTACCAGATGTTCATGGTGACGCCGGAGATGCTGACGGGCTATGGCGTGGTGACGGAAGCTGGCGATTCCACTAAGGCTGCGCTGGCGCAGTATCCTGTGGGCGGACTGATCTATTTCGCCCAGAATCTGGAAACGCAGGAACAGACCAGGACAATGCTCGCCAACTGTCAGGCATTTGCCGAGGAATCCGGCATCGGGCTGTTTCTGGCGGTGGACGAAGAGGGCGGAACGGTGGCACGTGTGGCAGATCAGCTGGGCACGACAGCGTTTTCGGACATGTCGGTCTACGGCGCACAGGGCGATCCGCAGCAGGCGTTTGACATCGGAAAGACCATTGGCACGGAAATCGGAGCGCTGGGCTTTAACGTGGATTTTGCGCCGGTGGCAGATGTGAATCTGTGCAGCGGGAACGAGCTGGGCGGACGTATTTTCAGTTCCGATGCCAGCGTGGTGGCGGAGATGGTCGCCTCGGAGGTCAGAGGCTTTCAGGAGAGCGGTGTCATGGCAACGCTGAAACACTTTCCGGGACTTGGCGCAGAAGACGGCAATGCGCATTATGACACCAAGATCGTCATTGACCGTACGCTGGACCAGCTGCGTCAGGAGGAATTTTTGCCGTTTTCCAGCGGAATTGAAGCAGGCGTGGACTTTGTCATGGTTTCCCATCAGGTGGTCACCGGAATCGGGGACGATCTGCCGGGCGATCTGTCCTACCAGACGGTGACAGAGCTTCTGAAAGGCGAGCTTGGATTTCAGGGAATCGCCATTACGGATTCTCAGGCGATGAATACCATCTCCGGTGTCTATGGTGCCGGAGAGGCAGCGGTCATGTCCGTTCAGGCAGGAATCGATATTGTCCTGATGCCGGAGGATTTGACGCAGGCATTCGAGGCAGTTCGCAGCGCCGTGGAGAGTGGTGAAATTTCCGAGGAACGCATTGACCAGAGCGTGCGCCTCATTCTGGAAAAGAAAGAGAAGCTGGGACTTTTGGCCCCGCTGTCTTAGAACATGTTCACACGCTAAGTACTGAATACCGATAGAAAAAACGGAGCAGCATGGAATTTGCCAATGCTGCTCCGTTTTTTGATGTGATTTTACTGGCGAAGTGTTAGAACCCGTCTTCACAAGCGTATACAAGTGTCTTTTCGGCAAATTTTGCTGCATACTGCGTAAAAAATACTTGCCGGGCGACAGCCCGCCTGCGTATTTTTGCCTTGTCTGCAACAAAATTATGCTCGAAAATCCACATATATTTCTTGTGAAGACAGGTTCTTACTTGCCGAAAGAGAACAGACCCTTTTTCTCATACGGCTCCGAATGCCAGTCTTTCAGCTCGTAGCCGATCTCCTGAATTTCCTTTTTCAGCATGGAGATGTCCAGTTCGTTTTCGCTGATGATGGTGGTTTCGCCGCTTTTGGCAGAGGACTTTACCTTTTTCACAGCGCAGTTTTTCCGAACCAGATCGTTCATATGTGCCTCGCACATGCTGCACATCATACCGTCAATGCTTAATACTGTTTTTACCATAAGTTTACCTGCTTTCTATGGAGGTGCTGTTGTTTGTATAAGGCTATTATATACCCCTATAGGGTATTTGTCAAGGCAATTTGTAAATGAAGTCTGTACCGAAAATTCAATTTCTGTGATTTGCACAAACAATTTGTGCAATAAAATTCCTTCATTGTGCAGATGCAATAAAATTATAAAATGTCACATGTCATAAATGGAAATAGAATATATGTGCAAGGAAGATGCTGGAAAAACTATGCCAGATTTTCTGCAAAATCGGGAAAAACAGCGGAAAATGCGCTTGTTTTCACATCGGTTTTTCGGGATAAAATGTTGCACATTGGACATGAATTGTTGTATAATAAAAGAAAAAGCAGGAGAAGGAGGAAAATTGTGTCTGATTTTGGGGAAGAACTTTCTAGTCTGATGGCGAAAAAAACGATCTCGGCGGAGAATCTCTGTCAGATGGCGGAGCTGAATCCGGCGTACTTGGAGAAGCTGAAGTGCGGAAAGCTGCTGCCGTCAAACTATGGAGTTGTGAAAAAAATTTCTGAGGTGCTGGGGCTTGTGCCGGAGGAGGAATACCAGCTGTGGAATTCCTATAAGGTGTCGAAGCTGGGAGAAAAGCACATGTGCACAGAGGAAGCACTCAAAGCACTGTTTGCGCTGCCGGCGGCACGTCCGCAGCGGGTGCTGGGAAAGATAAATGCAGTGTCCTTGCAGAACGGTGTGCCGATTTGCGGCAGAGAACGGGTGTATCAAGCCATCCGGCAGCTGCTTCGGGAGAGCACAGATTCTGCGGATCTGCTGCTTCATGTGGAACAGCAGGAGTTCTGCCAGATTTTAGGAGAGGAAATCTGGGAGAAGGGTGCGGATTATCGCTGCCGCCTGCTGCTGTATCTGCGGGAGGAGCGAATGGCGGAGAAGAATGTGGCCTCGTTTGGAATGCTGGTGCAGGCGCTTTTGTCCGGCAGGATCGAGGTGCACTATAATTACATTGTGGCGGAGAAGCTGGTGGATTATATTCTGTTTCCGTTTTTGATTCGGACGGAACAGGCGCTTCTGCTGCTGAATCAGGACTTGTCCGCTGCGCTCTATCTGGACGAGCCGGAAACAGTGGCGATCTATGGCAGTTATTTTCAGAAAAAATACGGGAATGCCAGACAGCTCTGCGCTGTATTCGAGAGCGCAGACCGATTTATTCGGGAGAGCCAGATGTTCTTTGCCGAGGACGGCAGCACGAAGCCCATGGATTTTTACATTCTCAGCAGAAAGCCATGTGTGATTTTTGAAAACGATGAGAAAATCGTGCGGGAGCATGTCTGTGCTGAGAATATGGCAGATGGTTTTGTCGAAAATTATATGACGTTCCTGTACGAGAAGATCTTCAGCGGGGTAAAGAAGATGAAAATTCTCTTCTGCCGTGACGGAATGACGGACTTCCTGAACAGCGAAGAATTTCACGAGTTCCACCCGACTGTGGACAAGCCCATTCCCAAGGCAGTGCGGCAGGAGCTTTTCGGAAAGATGATCCGGCAGGCACAGGAGAATGACAACATGCAGCTTGGACTGCTGGAAAACGCATTGTTCACCCGGCGGCGGCACTGCATCAATCTCTGGTCTACCGGAAAAATGCTGCTGATGTTCGACTTTGAGGACAGCTATCGTCTGGTGCTGCTGCAGGAGAACACCATTGTGTCTGCGATGATCGAGTATTTTCGGGCACTGCGGAAGGCGGAGGCAGTCCGCACCAAGGAGGAAACGCTGGAGATCATGCAGCAGGAACTGGATGCATGTTAAAGTGATATCACAAAAAAACAGCGGACGGGAAAAGCAAATTTCCATCCGCTGTGAGAACCCGTTTTTGCAGGACGTGTGTCTGCGAAAACGGGTTCTTATCGTTTCATCCCATAGACAATGCCGCATTCTTCCGGCGCACAAGTTTTTGCAGCAATACTGCTGGTACGGTTGGAACAGTCCGCACAATTGGAACCGCAGGTCAAGACATCTGTGCTCCGGAAGCCGGCAGATGCCAAACGGGAAGCGGCAAGCATTGCTTTCCTGTAAACCGGAAGAATACGGCATTGTATTTTGTGAAAATCCTTAGAATGAATTACAACTTTATTATACCGCATATTTTTTCGTCTGTAAATGTACGAATTGCACAAAAAAATATTGCGATAATTGTGAAATACGCTGTATCCAGAGTGACGCAGCACAATTTTCGGAAATTTTGCAGGCGCTCAGACACCTTGATTTTTCTGTCGGAATTTGCTATAATGAATCAGGAAATCCTGTGCCGCCGCAGAGCGGCGCAGCACATGGAAAGGGAGGAAAACGCTTGCAAAAATTCTGGAAACAGATCAATTGGATGAAGGCGCTGAAAATTGCAGCAGGTGCGGTGGCAGCGATTCTGATTGCTGAGGCGATGGGCTTGCAGAACGCAGCTTCTGCCGGTATCATCACACTTTTGACTGTACAGAACACCCGCCGGGAAACGGTGATGAGCAGTGTGCGCCGTGTGCTGGCATTTTGCATCATGACGCTGCTGAGCATGCCGCTCTATCATTTCTGCGGGACAGAACCGTGGACGTTCGGACTGGTGCTTCTGCTGTTGCTGCTGATTTGCTATGGACTGCACATGGAGGACTCCACCCCCATCAATGCGGTAATGGCGACGCACTATATGCTGGCAGGCGGTGTGACCTCCAGCATGGTGGGAAACGAACTGCTTCTGCTGCTCATTGGCAGCGGTATCGGCGTCTGTCTGAACTGGTTCATGCCACGAAACCGGAACAGGATCCAGCGGATGCAGCAGGAGCTGGACGGCGAGATACAGGGCATTCTGGAGCGGATGGCGGTTCGGATTCTGGAGGCAGATCACACCGGCTACGGGGACAGCTGCTTTGCCAAAACGGAACAGCTGTCGGCAGCGCTGCGCAGGGAGATCGACATCTTTTTGCAGAACCAGACGTGGGAGGACGACACTTACTGGATGCGCTATGTCATGATGCGGCGGGAGCAGTGCCGTGTGCTGGAGGAGATGTACCGCCAGCTGCTGCGCCTGACTCAGATTCCGGAGCAGGCAAAACCGCTGTCCGAATTTTTCGGCGAGGTGGCACAGCATTTCCACGAGGGCAACGACTGCACCGCACTTCTGGCACGTTTGGAACAGCTGCACACCGCCTATCAGGAGGATGCGCTTCCGGAGACACGGGAGGCGTTTGAGAATCGTGCGCTGCTCTACTGCATTCTCACGGAGCTGCGGACGTTTTTACAGATCAAGCAGCAGTTCTATCTGTCCCTGCCAGAGCAGGAGCGGAAACAGGTGTTTGAACGGCTGGCACAGCAGGAGGAGAAGCCATGACGCTACAGCAATTGCGGTACGCCGTTGTGACGGCGGAAAAAAAGACCATCAGCGAGGCGGCAGCCTCCCTGTATCTGGCACAGCCAAGCCTGACCAAGGCGCTGAAAGAACTGGAAAAGGAGATGGGCATTACCATTTTCACCCGCACTAACCGTGGCGTTGCGGTTTCCAAGGAGGGCGAGGTCTTTTTGGGCTATGCCCGGCAGGTGCTGGAACAGGCGGCGCTCATCGAGGAAAAGTATCTGGCGCACACGGGGGAGAAGCAGGAGTTCTGCGTTTCCACCCAGCACTATTCCTTTGCCGTCAATGCCTTTGTGTCGCTGATTCGGGCGTGCGGCAGAGAACGCTATGACTTCCGTCTGCGGGAAACACAGACCTACGAGATTCTGGAGGATGTCGCCAAGATGAAAAGCGAGATCGGCATCCTGTACCTCAACCCGTTTAACGAGGCAGTGCTGCGGAAGCTGATGCGTGCGCAGGAGCTGGAGTTCACGGAACTGTTTGTGGCAAAACCTCACGTCTTTCTCAGCAGCCGGCATCCGCTCTCTCAGAAGTCCGAGGTGACTATGGCGGAGCTGCAGCCTTACCCATACCTTTCCTTTGAACAGGGAGAGCACAACTCGTTTTATTATTCCGAGGAGATTTTCAGCACGGAGAACCGTCCGAAAAACATTCGGGTGCGGGATCGTGCGACGCTGTTCAATCTGCTGATCGGGCTGGATGGCTATACGGTTTGCAGCGGTGTGATCGATGAGGAACTCAACGGAAAAGATATCATTGCCGTTCCCTTACAGGCAGAGGGCGAGATGCACATCGGCTATCTCACCCGAAAACGTGCGGTTTTGAGCCGGCTCGGGAACCGCTATTTGACGGAACTGAAAAAATATGCACAGGAGGAAATAAAGAAATGAAATGGATGATCGCATCAGATATTCACGGCTCGGCATATTACTGTGAGAAGCTGCTGGCAGCATATCAGCGGGAGCAGGCAAATCGGATGCTGCTGCTGGGAGATCTGCTCTACCACGGCCCGCGGAACGATTTGCCGGAGGGCTATGCGCCCAAGCAGGTGATTGCAATGCTCAACGGCCGGAAGGAGGACATCCTTTGTGTGCGGGGCAACTGCGAGGCTGAGGTAGACCAGATGGTGCTGGACTTTCCGGTTCTGGCGGAGTACGCCATTCTGACCGAGGGCACACGGATGATCTTCGCCACCCATGGCCATGTGTTCAACGAATCGCACCTCCCGCCGCTGCACAAAGGGGATATCCTGCTGCACGGCCACACTCATGTGCCGAAGTGCACGGAGCACGAGACGTATGTCTATCTGAACCCCGGTTCGGTGTCCATCCCCAAGGAGGGCAGCCATCACGGGTATATGACGCTGGAAAACGGCGTGTTCCTGTGGAAAGATCTGGAGGGCAACGAAAAGCATCGGTATGCGATGCACGCTTGAGGTTACAGCGTGTGCTTTCTGAAAATCAGGTTAAGAAATTACTATTTTTGTCATGATTGCAGTATGCATTTTGTCGTGACAGTGGTATAATTGTCTTAAATTCATTTGATACGTGGAACATTTTTTGGACGAGATGATGATTTTTCAGGAGGGAATTTCTATGAGACGAAATCGAATGAGCGCTGCGGCGATTTCTCTGGCGGTTGTGCTGGGAATCGGCGCAGCAGGAGCTTTTCCGGCTGTTTTTGCGGAGCAACAAAACGTAACTGGCGATGTGAACGGGGACGGCGTTTGTGACAGCAGGGATGTCCGGCAGATGCAGCGGTACCTGCTGGGTGCAGAATCGAATGGCGTATCTGCTGCGGATGTAAATGGAGATGGCGTGCTGGATGGTTTGGATTTGGCAGTGCTTCGTGACCTCGCAGCAAATGGCAGCGGAACGGGGATTCCGGACTACGGCACACCGATGGACACCACCGCCGATGCCGTTGCAGATTTCCGTGCGGGAGAATCTCCGCTGTTCTTTGCGTCTGACGGCTGGACGAACGGCAATCCGTTTGACTGCGGATGGTATGCGGAAAATGCCGTGGTGAAGGACGGCGCACTGCACCTGAGCATCGACAAGGATTCCGCAGGCAAGTATAATTATTCCGGCGGTGAGTACCGCACCAACGACCACTATTCCTACGGCTACTACGAAACCTCCATGCAGGCAATCAAAAACGACGGCGTGGTGTCCTCGTTCTTTACGTACACCGGCCCGTCGGAGGACAATCCGTGGGATGAGATCGACATTGAAGTACTGGGCAAGGACACCACCAAGGTGCAGTTCAACTATTATACCAATGGACAGGGAAACCATGAGTACATGTATGACCTCGGGTTCGATGCCTCGGAGGGATATCACACCTACGGCTTCGACTGGCAGGAGGATTCCATCACGTGGTATGTAGACGGCAAGGCAGTGTACACCGCAACCAGCGACATTCCCTCAACGCCCGGAAGAATCATGATGAACACATGGCCGGGAATCGGCGTGGACAGCTGGCTGAAAGCGTTTGACGGCACAACACCGCTGACTGCACGGTACCAGTGGGTGACCTATAAGAAGAACAGATAACTTCAAATTAAGTTCCATTCCTTGAAAAGCGGGCGAACTCAGTGATAAGAGTTCGCCCGCTTTTTTAGGTGAAGTGGTATTTTTTTCGGTATTCTTTCGGAGTCATGCCTGTCTGCGTTTTGAAGATTTTGATAAAGTAGCTTTGAGAGCTGAACCCTAAGATACTGCTGACTTCTGCGGCGGAGTGGGTGGAGTATTTCAGCAGGTGAATGGCAGCGTCCACTTTTTTGTCACGGACATAATCGCTGAACGTGGTGCCGATCTCAGACTTGAACAGTCGGGAAAGATAGGGGACGCTGATGGAGAGTGCAGCGGCTGCGTCCTGAATGAGAATGCGCTCGTGCAGATGCTCGCTGACGTAATCCATGGCGAGCAGAATCGTCTTGGAATAGGTGCGGTTGTCACGAATGCGCTGCATGCGTCTGGTGAAATCCAGAATCATCTCCTGATGAACGGCGTGTACCTCTGATGCAGTCTGGCATTTGTCTGCCTTTTGGATGTAGAAGTCACTGAGAGGAAAAGCGTCCTCCGATGCCATGCCGCTATGGATGCAAAAGCGTGTGATCATGGCGATGGAGATGGTAAGGTGGTATTTCAAGTTCCGGAGCGGGTCGCTGCTGAGTGTGCCGTAGCCCTCACTGCAAAGCGGTGTGGCAAGCAGATGAACTGCGTCCAGATTGCCGGAACAGATGCTCTCGTAAAAGGCAGTTTCTTGTTCCAGCGGTGCGTGGCGGAACTGTTCCTCCCGCTGCTGAAAGAGCTGTGCTGCCATCTCGCCGGTTTCGGATGGCAGATTTTCACGTTCTGCAAAAGGCAGCAGCGTTTCTGTTGCCTTTTGAAAAGCTGCCCGATTGAGATGCCAGCGCTCTTTCTGCCGGAGCACAGCGCCGTCGGTTTCCAGATGCGTCAGACGTGCGGCAATCTCGCTTTGCGGCTGGGAGAGTGCCTCGGCGATCTGGGAGAGCGACAGGGCTTTTGAACGGAGGAGGGAGAGAATGGCGTGAAATTCCGGCAACAGCGCATCAGAGAGCAGATTCATGGCAGTACCTCAAATGTGGAAACACTTCCGCACAGCAGAATATGTTCCCAGAACCAGAAGTGTGTCCGATTCGTATAGTGTGGTTTCTGTGGTGATATCCGGATGCAGCGCACCGTTTCGCCGGACACCCAGAATATTGATGCCGTACTTTTTCCGGATGTTGATACCGCCGACGGTTTTGCCCGCCCAGTTTTTTGGCACGGATACTGCCAGAATGGCATAGTCGCCGTCCAGTTCCACATATTCGGAGATGTGGTCGGAGGTATAGCGGATCGCCGTCCATGCAGCCAGCTGCTTCTCCGGATAGACCACTTCGTCCGCACCGTTGCGCAGCAGGAACTTTTCGTGTGTCTCTCTGGCAGCACGTGCCACCACCTTTTGTGCTCCCAGCTCGTGGAGTAGCGAGGTGGTCTCCAGCGAATCCTGAAAGCTCTCGCCGATGGTGACGATGCACACATCATAGTCACGGATGCCGAGGGAGCGGAGAAACTCCTCCTTGGTGCTGTCTCCGATCTGCGCCCGTGTGACATAGGGCAGGATGGCAGAGATGCGCTCTTCGTTCTTGTCTACGGCGAGCACCTCATGGTTCATCTCGCTGAGCTTTTGGGCGATGTGTCGACCGAACCGTCCTGCGCCGATCAAAAGAATTGACTTCATAGAAACCTTCCTTTCGTGTTATCCGATGTTGATTTTCTCCAGCGGCAGCTTGGAAAAATTCTCCTGCTTCGGGAAAACTGCTGCGTAGAGGAATGTGAGTCCGCCCACTCTGCCGAAAAACATCAGCAGAATCAGCACAATTTTACTGAACAGTCCCAGCGTGGGGGTAATGCCAACAGTCAGCCCCACCGTCGCCACGGCAGATGCCGTTTCGAACAGGCAGTCCTGCAGGGGAAGCCCCTCCGCCAGACTGATGCTTACACCGCCAGTGAGGAAGAGCGCCAGGTAGAGCAGCAGCAGTGCCGATGCCTTGGCGATGGTGTCCTCCGGAATGCGTCTGCCGAAAAAGTGGGTCTCCTTGTTCCGGCGAAAGACAGATACGGCGGAGGAGACCAGTACGGCTGCGGTGGTGGTTTTCAGACCGCCGGCAGTCGAACCCGGCGCACCGCCGATGAGCATGAGAACGATGAGCACGGCAATGCTGCTGTCCTTCATGGCGGAGAAAGATGCGGTATTGAATCCGGCAGTACGTGGGGTAATGGCTTGGAACAGGGAGGCGAAGATTCGCTGCGCCGGCTGCCACGCCGAGAATTCCGCAAAGAAAAAGTAAGCCGCCGGAAGCACCACCAGCACAGCCGTCATCACCAGAATGATCTTGCTCTGCATGTGGTAGCGGGAGAAACGAAACCGGTGGGTGAAGATATCGTCCCATGTGTAGAACCCCAGTCCGCCGCTGAGAATCAGCAGCATGATCGGCAGGTTGATCAGCGGTTCTCCCACGAAGGAAGTTAGTGAGGAGTATGGTTCCCGAACACCCATCAGGTCAAAGCCGGCATTGCAGAATGCCGACACCGCATGAAAGACGGCGTACCAGATACCTTTCCCAAGTCCGAAGTCTTTGGCAAAGACGGGAAGCATGCAGAGCGCTCCCAGCAGCTCCGCACAAAAGGTGAACTTTAAAATAAACCGTGTGAAGCGCACTACACCGCCGACCTGCGGGGCGGAAATCGCCTCTTGAATGGTGCTCCGTTGGCGCAGGCGGATGCGTCTGCCGGCGAGGAGGGAGATGGCGGATGCTGCGGAGATGACGCCCAGTCCGCCGATCTGGATCAGCAGGAGAATCACCGCCTGTCCGAATTCTGACCAGTATGTTGCCGTGTCCTGCACGATGAGCCCGGTCACACAGACGGCAGAGGTCGCCGTGAACAGGGCGTTGGGAAAGCTGGTCACGGTTCCGGCGGATGCGGAAACGGGCAGCATAAGCAGCAGGCTTCCCAGCAAAATTACAGCGAGAAATCCCAGCAGAATCACCTGAAATGTTGAAATTTGCTTCCAAAATGCACGCATAAATGACATCTCCTTATAAACATGAGATCTATGTTATTATCTCACGTTTCTTTCGGAAATGATATCATGAAACTGTATATAACATTTTAATTTTTTGCAATGGTTTTCCTACAATTGTATGATAATGTGAAGCGGGATTCTTGATTTGTACACAGAATTCCGCTTGATTTTTGGGGGCTTGTATGGTATTCTTTTTAAAGTTAGAGAATACTAACTTTAGGTTAGCGTAGACTAATGCGATATCGATTTTGGATACCGGAGAGCAAGGAGGAACTGAGAGATGAAGCTATGGGAACATCGGAACCACTATCTGCCGGCAGCTGGCTTTTTGCCGGCGGTGGTACTGGCGGCTTGCGTGGCTGGATCGCTGCATGGATATACTGCACCGGTCTTTTCCATGGAGACAACAGAGGAAGAGCAGGATGCGTCGGAGCAGACGACAGAACCTGACGCATCGAAAAAGAAGAACACGTCTGCAACAGCGCCGGCAAAAAAGAAAGTCCCGTCTGTGACACCGGTTTCGGAGAAGTCTGCCTATCAGGACGGCACCTATACCGGAACGGGAACTGGCTTTGCCGGCCCGATTACTGTGCAGGTGATCATTAAGGGCGGGAAGATTGCCGAGATCACCATCCTCAGCACCAGCGATGACAGCCCCTATATTGACAACGCCAAGGCGCTGCTGAAGAACATTGTTGCAGTGCAGAGTACTAACGTGGACACGGTTTCCGGTGCGACGTACAGTTCTGTGGGACTGATCTCCGCCGTGCGGGATGCGCTGCAAAAGGCTGGCGGAAGCAGTGCATCGGATTCGGCACTGCCCACGCTGGCTGCATCTCCTGCACAGTCGCACAGCTCCGGCGAAGCGCCGACTGTGGAAACGGTGGAGGAGCCGGCAGCGTATGCGGACGGCGTGTATACCGGAAGCGGTACGGGCTTTGGCGGGCCGCTGACGGTGCAGGTCACTGTGAGCGGCGGAAAAATCACGGACATTGTGGTGCTCAGCACCAGTGACGACAGTCCCTACATCGACAATGCCAAGGCGCTGCTGAACAACATCATCGCTTTGCAGAGCACCAATGTGGATGCGGTCTCCGGTGCGACCTATAGTTCTGCCGGTTTGATCGAGGCGGTGCGGAATGCCCTGCAGGGCGCTGCAACCGGCGGCGGAGCTGCTGTGTCCGCACCTGTGACCGCTGCGCCGGCAAAGACGACTGCACCGGCAGAGATACCGCAGGGAAAGTTCCCCTATCCGGACGGCGTGTACAAGGGTTCCGGCGAGGGCTACCGTGGGGAGACGCATTTGCAGCTGACTTTGAAAAACGGCACGATCACCAAGATCGAAGTGCTGGACACCGAGGACGATGCGGCATTTTTCAAGCGTGCCGAGGCGCTGATCGCCACGGTCATCGGGCAGCAGTCCACGGAGGTGGATGCAGTTTCCGGTGCAACATTTAGCTCTGAGGGCATTCTGGAGGCAATCGACGATGCGCTGAATGCTGCCAAAAAGGCGGGCGAACCGGCGGTGACAACCACTGTAACCACCGAAACCACTGCCTGCACCGGCACCAGCGACACGGCAAGTTCCACAGAGACGACCACAGAACCGGTACCGCAGATCTACGAGGACGGCGTGTATGTGGGAACGGCGGACTGTGACCCCGACGAGTCGGAGGATTTCGCCACCTATGAGGTTTCGCTGAAAGTGAAGATCGAACATGATATCATGATAGAAATCACAGACGTGAAGGGCGATAGCACAGACTACGATCCGGAAAACGACCGGTATCTCTCCCGTGCTGCCAAAGGTACCAGCAAAATCAAGGGTACCATTGCACAGATTCTGGAACAGCAGGGGACAGAGGACATCGACGCTGTTTCCGGCGCAACCTGTTCCTCGGATGCCATCCGGCGTGCTGTGGAGCAGGCGCTGGAACAGGCACGGAAGGGAGTGTGATGCACGGTGCATCGTTTTTGGATCAAGACATGTAATCTGATTCTGGTGGTTGCGCTGCTCTTTGGGTATCAGGCAGTGGTGCAGAGCCGTGCGCAGAAAGAGACCATTGCGGAGCTGGAGTATGAGCTTCAGCAAAAGACGGTTTCCGGTCAGCCGGAGGAAGCGGACGGCGCAGATTCGCCCTATGCCGACGGCACATATACCGGAGAGGCGCAGGGCTACGGCGGTACAGTGGCGGTGGAACTGACTGTGGGAAACGGGAAGATCACCGATCTGACCATTACCTCTGCGGAAAAAGAGGATACGGCGTATCTGGATGCTGCCAGTGCCGTCATTGATTCGATTCTGGAACAGCAGTCCACTGATGTGGACACGGTGAGCGGTGCGACATTTAGTTCCAACGGCATTCTCCATGCCGCAGAAGATGCACTGAGAAAGGCGGAGAAGAACCATGCGTAAGAAATCCATCCCCCCGAAAAAACTGCACGCCTATGTGCGGGCCGGGATTCAGCTGCTGTTCTTTCTGTTCCTGCCCTCGGCGTTCACCACGGCGTTCTCCGGCATCAAGGCGCTTTTGACACAGATCGGCAGCAGCAGCCCCATTGCGTGGAGTTCATTCCTGACAGTGCTTCTGGCGCTGTGTGCCTATACCATTGTGTTCGGCAGATTTTTCTGCGGCTATGCCTGCGCCTTTGGCTCGCTGGGCGATGCCGTGCGGGGGCTGTACCTCTGGATCTGCAAAAAGTGCAAGAAAAAGCCTCGCAGCATTCCCAAGACGGTGTGCCGCTGGCTCTCCTATGGAAAGTACGTGGTACTCCTGGCAATTGTGCTGCTATGCTTTTCCGGCGTATACGGAGAGCTGAGCGGCTGGAGCCCGTGGGATGTGTTCTCCATGCTGCACGCCGGCAACTTCCACCTGAGCGGCTATGTGCTGGGTGTTGTGCTGCTGGTGCTGATCGTGGCTGGCATGGCCTTTTGCAACCGCTTTTTCTGCCGGTTCCTGTGCCCCATGGGTGCGGTTTTCTCCCTGCTTCCTGTGCTGCCGCTGTTTTCTGTGCGGCGGGAACGGGAGGGTTGCGTCAAGGGCTGCAGCGCTTGTGAGCGCTGCTGTCCGGCTGACCTCCAACTGCCGGAGGCTGACAGCTGGAACAGCAACGGTGACTGCTTCCAGTGCCAGAAATGTCTGGATATTTGCCCGAAGAAAAACGCCCGCAGCGGAAGAGGCTTCTTCCGTGGTAACGAGGTCTGGTTTGCTGTACTGAGAGCCGGCATTCTGGTTGCCGTGCTGATTCTGGCCGGCATCTAAGAGCTCGTGTTCATAGGCGTTTATCTACGTCTTTTCGGCAAATTTTGTTGCATACTGCGTTAAAAATTCTTGCCATACGAAAGTATGCCTGCAAATTTTTGCCTTGTCTGCAAAAAAATTTGCTCGAAAATCCGCATATATTTCCTATGAATACAAGCTCTAACAGGAAAAACACTGATTTGAAACGAAAATTCCGCCCCGGCAGGAAGGATTCTGCGGGGGCGGAATTTTTTGTGTGCTTCTGTGTGCGGAACTGCTGGTCACTTGTTTGACATCGGGGGAAGCGAAACAGGCGATTGGCGGTGTGCACACAGAACATAGAAACACGGGCAGATGCGAAATTATCTCGCATCTGCCCGTGTTCCGTTAGGATGTATAAAGGCATCTCCGCACAAAGCTCGCCTGACAGCTTTGCACGCAATCTGCTTGCATCTTGCGCACAAGCTCCGTGTGGTGCTGCCTAAAAATGGAAGAGAATGTCATGCCTTTGGAATGGATCCGTTTAGTTTGCCGGCTTGTAAACATCCTCCCAAGCGGCATCACGGCCAGCTGCGTGGTATGAATAGTAGGACAGGATGTAGAAGGCATCGTCCAGTGTGATGCTGCCGTCGCCGTCAATGTCCACCAGCTTCAGCAGCTCTGCCTCTACCTCGGCATTGTCGGTGAACTGGTAGGAATTATTGCCTGCTGCGTGCTTGGAGTAGTACTGCAGCACTGCGAAAGCGTCATCCATGGTGATTTCGCTGTCCATGTCTGCATCGCCCTTTACGGTCGGCAGAACCACTGCAATGTCGGAATCCTTCAGGGTTACCTCGAAGGTCAGGTCGGTGGTATAGCCGGTTGCAGAGATGGTGATCTCATAGGTGCCGGCCTTGGTGAATACCAGACCGTCTCTGGATTTGGCTGCGGTATCCATTGCGCCGGTCTTGGTGTCGAAGAGCTTGGTTGCGCCCTTGCCGGAGAGGTTGTAGGAAACGCCGTCAATGGTCGCCTTGCTCATTTTGGACAGATAGTTTGCCAGTGCATCTGCATCAGCGCCCTTTACGGCAACGATGGTCTTGGTGTCTGCATCGAAAGCAGCCGGCAGATCATCGGTGGTCAGAATTACGCTGACAGAGATCGGTGCATAAACGCCGTTGGTGTCAGAAACGGTGATGGTGTAGCTGCCCGGTTTTGCAGCAGCTGCGTCATAGGTCAGGACGCCGTTTGCATAGGTGCTCTCCAAACCGGAGATGGATGCAGTTGCAGCGTAGTCCTCCGGCAGATCTGCCAGGGTCAGTGCGATTTTGCCCTCAGCCACCGGTGTTGCTTCTACGGCTGCGGTGCCGTTGTGCAGCAGCGGCAGGTAAGCATCGGTTGCCGTATAGGTGACATCTGAACCGCTGCGAACAATATAGCGAACGCTGGCAACCGTCTTTCCGGCAGTGTCTTCAAAGTTCTTGTATTTCAGAGTGTTGCCGTGTGTTACAAAGTTTTCGGTTGCCGCCCAGGCCATTTTGCCGGTTTTCAGCCACAGGTTGTCTACGTGCAGCATTGCGTACTTGGTGCCGTCGGTCATGGTGACGATAGCACCCTCCATATCATCTGCGGAGGGCAGCAGGCTGTTGTCTGCATCTGCCTCGGTGATATCCAGCTGATAGTTGCCGTAGCGGGTATTGGTTTTTACCTTTACCTCTGCATCGGAAACGGTGACTGCCTTGTTGGAATCCACCATAGCGGACAGGGTACCGTCGCCGTTGAGGAATTTGTACTCTGCCGGTGCATCCTGACTCTCACTGACGGTCATATTGCCGATGATGTTCAGCAGCTGGTTGTTGCAGGTTTTGCCGTCAGCAATGGCTGCGGTTGCGTCCTCATACAGCTTTCTCGGAACGGCAATGGCAACGTCCCTGATACCCTCAACGGTGACAGAACCGTCCTCGTTCTCGGTGTAGTAGGTTGCGCCGTACTTCTTGGACTTGGTATTGGTGGCACTGGTGACTGCATCGTAGCAGTCTTCCGCACGCAGGGCAGCGGTCTTGTCCTCTGCCTCCAGATCCATGTCCGGATTCTCAGATACGGAATTCAGTTCGCCGTAATAGTAGTCGGCATAGGGCAGATTTACCGTACCGAAAACATAGTCATTGTTTACGGTGAAGGTGAAATCCTGATAGCCGGTGGCATATACGGTAACATCCCATCTGCCGTAGCCGTCTGTGCCCTCCGGCAGCTGGCAGCGGTCGCTCTGGGTCAGACCCAGCTGAATGCCCATGGACTTGTGCATCCAGTTATCTGCGGCAAACTTGGTGCCATAGGTTGCCAAAACGGTGTCGCCATCGCCGTAGTAATCCCAGCGAACGGCATACATATGTGCGCCCAGATCGCCATAATCACCCTCGATGTCCACACGGATGAAATCACCGTAGCCAGAGTTGTGCTGAACGCTGGAGATCTCAACGGCATCCGGATTTACAGTCTTGCCCTCCGGTGTTTCCGAAGTGGAACGCTTGGAGAACTGGAATGTGCCGTCTGCGTCCTTTTCCGCAGTCTTCAGACCGGGAGTGTTGGCATCAACGCTGACAGTCTCATTGATGTTCACCAGATTCTTTTCGGTGTAGCCGCCGGTGATGGTGTCGCCGTTTTCATAAACAGTGTAAGCTTCCTTGAAAGCCTCGTACTCATCTGCCGGAACTGCCACCGGAACGTATTTCGGGCCAACGTTGACAGAGTGGTCATAAGTGCCGGCCACTTCACCATTTACTGTGATATCTGCACCGCCGTTGTCGTTCTTGACAACGTCCACGGACTCGTCCTGTCCCTTGCCGGTGTAGTCGTAAGCGTTGCCCTCCGTGTCGTAAACCTTTACGGTGCACTGGTAGCTTCCACGATGCAGACCGTGGTTGCTGGTGGCACGGGTTACGGCATCGTATGCGCCGAGGTCATATTCTCCGTGGGTGTCTTTCTCTGTGGAGGATGCTCCCAGATTGCCGTCTGCGGCATCGTCCAGATACACGCCCTCGTTTTGCCAGTATTCTGCCCATGTCAGAGCAGCGTAGCAGTAGACGTAGTCAGTGGTGTCCTCCGCTGCGCTGACTGCAACAGCAGGGATCGTCTGTGTGGCTGCGAGCATTGCAGCGGATGCAATGCCAACGAGCTTTTTCCAGTTTTTCTTTTGCATAAAAACCTCCTGAAATGTTTTTCGGCAACACCATGCGAAGCCTTTTGGCGGATTTGTGCGGAGCTGCCTTTCTATTGTGTGTGAATTCTGTGAAGCACAGAACACCTACCGGAATTTATTAATTAGAGATAACTAACCATTAAGAATTAGTTAAGACTAACTTCTGAGGAAAAGAAAGGAAAGATATCGAGGGGGATATCTTTCTTATTTCTCATAGGAAATGGACTTCGGCAGAAAATGCACGATGCGGTCGGCTGCCAGTCCGGTAAAAAAGCCGGTAATGCAGCCTGTCACCAGCAGGAACGGCAGATACGCCAGAACCTGCACGGTCTGCATCACTGCCATAGCGGCGAGAATCTGTCCGATGTTGTGTAGGATGGCGCCGATCAGACTGATGAACCAGATGTGTTTCCGGTGCAGAAACCGGCAGAGCAGCGCCATTCCCGCAAAGCAGAGTAGTCCGCCGCACAGGGAGTAGATCATGCCCACCAGTGCGCCGGTGAAGATCGAACCGAGGAGAATACGCAGCAGCAGCACCGCTACTGCATCTCTGGCACGGTACCGAAGCAATACCACTAGCGTGATTACATTGGCAAGTCCCAGCTTCACGCCGGGGATGGGAACGGGGACGGGAATCTGTGCCTCGATGACAAAGATCGTCAGCGCCATTGCGGTAAACAGCGCAAGGGTGACGAGATGCTTAATAGACTTGGACATCGTAGGATTCCTCCCCCTGAGAGACGATGGAGATGCGAATGTGGTTTGGCAGGCAGATGATGGGCAGAATGCCGTTGGAGATAGCGCCCTGCTTGACACAGAGATGGTCGGGGCAGCTGGCAGACTTCATAGAGATCTGTCCCTGTTCCACCAGAACTACATTTTCCGCACCGTTTTCGCCGTCAATGGTGATGGTGTACGCCTGCGTCACCTGGCTCAGGTCGATCTCATACAGCAGCTTGTCCTGCTGATAGATGCGGGCGATTTTTTCGGGCTGTTTGTGCCCCAGCACGTACCAGCTCCCCAGCACACCGCCCAGCAGCAGCACAGCTGCAATGCTAATCAAAATCCATTTTTGTCTCATGATGTGATTTCCTGAAGCTGGTAGGCATCCATGCCGTCCGAGGTGACCAGTTCGCCGGTCGCCTTGACAAAGACCGCTTCAATGCCGTTCAGCGAGTTGATGAGCTGCATGCCGGCATCGGAACCCAGCAAATAGGTTGCCGTGGAGAGGGCATCGCAGTCAATTCCGTTGTCTGCAATGATTGTGGTGCTGACCACATCGGATTCCGATGGCGCACCGGTATAGGGGTCGAGGATATGGTGATAGCGTTTCCCGTTTTCCTCGAAATATTTCTCATAGTTGCCGGAGGTGACCACTGCCTGATCGGTCACGTGGAGGGAGGCAATCAGACTGTCCGGCGAAAACGGATCGGTGATCGCAACCGTCCAGCTGCTGCCATCCGGCTTCACGCCAAGGGTCATGACGTTTCCGCCCAGACTCATCAGCGCTGAGGTGACGCCGTTTTCCTCCAGTGCGGTTTTCATGGCGTCGGAGATATAGCCCTTTGCCACTGCGCCAAAGTTCAGTGTGACAGCATCGCTGGCGAAGGTGAGAGAGCCGGATTCCGCATGATAGCTGACATCCTTCCAGCCGTCCGGACGGAGCAGCGCCTGTATTTTCCCGTCTGCCGGAATGGCAGCGTGATCCGTGCCGATGCCCCACAGGTCGATGAGATCGCCGATGGTGCAGTCCAGCATGCCGCCGCTTTTCTCCCCGTATTCCAGCGCTGTTTCCAAGACATGGGCCATGTCCGCAGAGATAGGAACTTCCGTGCCAACAGCAGCCTTTGCCGCCTGATTGACCTGGTTCACTTCCGAATCCGCAATGGTGTTGGAGAAAACCTGTTCCAGTTCTTTTGCCCGTGCGAAAGCAGCTTCTACGCCTTCCTTGCCGTGTGCGCCGTAGGCACGCACCATAATGACCGTGCCCATCAGTTCCTGCGTGTCCTCGTATACCGCATCCGCAGCAGTCTGGCTGTCCTCTGCGGAGGATTCGGAGCCGGATTTGCTCTGGGAGGCGGCGGCCGGCTGGTCTGTTCCGCAGCCGGTGAAACACAAGATGCCGCAGACGGCAAGTGTCAAGAGAGAAAAACGCTTCATATCAAAAATCCTTTCGGAAAATACGGTTTGGGAACCGGATAACTCGTAAAAAAGCGGGAGAGCTGCTGCAATCCCGAGGTGAACCTAAAAAGTTAGTCTTAACTAATATTAAATACAAGTTCAGTATAGCATTTTTTCGGAACGCTGTCAAGGTTTGCAGAAAAAATCAACGGAGAGCACAATCTTTTTTTTGGCGTGAAAAAAAGATTGGAAATGTTGCACAATGGCATGCGCTGACAGTTTGGGAAGATGGCTTTACAAGGCTGCTGGAATTTGTTATAATAAAGGTGGAAAGAACGTTTTTCCACCATGAGAAAGGAGGAAACAACCATGAAAAAAACAGCCATTGCCCAGAGCGCTTTGACGTTTCTGGCGGTCACGGTGGGCGCATTTCTGATGGCGCTGAACACCAAGACATTTGTCAGCACAGGCGGACTCTATCCGGGCGGAATCACCGGACTGACGATTCTGCTCCAGCGTGCCTGCAACATGGCATTCCATGTGACACCGCCGTTCACGCCCATCAACCTGCTGCTGAACGTCGTGCCGGTGTACATCGGATTTCGGTACATCGGGAAGCAGTTCACTCTGTACTCCTGCGTGATGATCGTGCTCAACAGTGTGTTCACCGACCTGATCCCGGATTCGGTCATTACACAGGACGTGCTGCTCATCAGCATTTTTGGCGGCATCCTCAACGGCGTTGCCATCAGTATCTGCCTGAATGCCGGTGCTACCTCCGGCGGAACAGACTTCATCTCCATCTATCTGTCGGAAAAGAGCAATATGGATTCGTTCTATCTGATCTTGGGATTCAATGCGGTGATCCTCTGTATTGCCGGAATCCTGTTCGGCTGGGACAAGGCACTGTACTCCATCCTGTTTCAGTATGCCTCGACGATGGTGCTGCATTTGATGTACAAAAAATTCCAGCAGAGCACGCTGTTTATCGTCACCAACCGTCCCGCCGAGGTGTGTCAGGTGATCTATGCGGTCAGCCGGCACGGAGCAACCATTTTGGACGGCGAGGGAGCCTATGAACACTGCGAGCGGCAGATGGTATACTCGGTGGTTTCCGCTGCGCAGGCGAAAAAGGTGATCCATGCCGTGCAGAAAGTGGATGCCAGCGCATTTATCAATGAGATAAAAACGCAGAAGCTGCGGGGACGGTTTTACGTGCCAAAAGAAAAATAGCGTAGAAATTTTTCGGTTTCGTGGGGGATTTTTGGGAAATCTGATGCTTGTATTTTGTCGGAAAATATGGTATCATAGATAGGTTGTATGATAGGCTTTCAGAGCCGGTTTCAATCAATGGGATTGAACCAAATTTGATTTCGGAATTGGAGAGTGTTTTTCATGGCAAAACTCAGAAAACAGCACATGACCATCCATTGGCATGACATCATTCAGGCGGACAGCAATGTCCCCGCTGTGGATGCCACGCTAAAGGAAAAGGCGACCCTTGTGGGACGGCTTGGGCTGATGATGCTGTCTGTGGGAACCGGTGCGTGGCGTGTGCGGAATTCGATGAACAAGGTGTCCAGAAGTCTTGGGATTTCCTGTTCCGCCGACATTGGTCTGGTTTCCATTGAGTGTACCTGCATCGGGGACAATGAAACCTATACCCAGTCGCTTTCGCTGCCAACGACGGGTGTCAACACGGACAAGCTGATGGAACTGGAGATGTTTATGCGGGATTTCCCGGATTTGGCGGGGGAGTACTCCGTCAATCAGTTCCATGAGGTGCTGGATCACATCCAGAAAAAGCCCGCCAACTATAAGGCGTGGAATCTGGGGCTTGCCTCGGCGATTGCCTGCTGCGCATTTACCTTTTTGCTGGGCGGCGGTCCGGTGGAGATGATCTGCGCATTTTTTGGCGCAGGCGCCGGAAATTTTGTCCGGAAGCTGATGCTGAACAGGAAGATCTCCCTGCTGGGGAATGTCGCCGTCAGTGTGGCGACCTCCTGTATTGTCTATGTGCTGACGATTCTTGCAGCGCAGAAGATCCTGGACATTTCCGCTGTGCATCAGGCGGGGTACATTTGCGCCATGCTCTTTGTCATTCCGGGATTTCCGCTGATTACGGGCGGTATCGACCTGGCAAAGCTGGACATGCGTTCCGGCCTGGAGCGAATCGCCTATGCGCTGCTGATTATCACCGCTGCAACGCTGACCGGCTGGGCGACCGCTATGGTGTTCCATTTCCAGCCGGCAGATTTTCCGGACTTGCAGCTGCCCACCGTCACACGGATGCTGCTTCGCATTGCGGCAAGTTTCTTCGGCGTATACGGATTCTCGCTGATGTTTAACAGCCCTCGCAAAATGGCGCTGACCGCCGGTCTGATTGGTATGCTCACCAACACGCTGCGTCTGGAACTCATCGATCTGGCAGGAATGCCGGTGGGAATCGCCGCATTTATCGGCGCTTTTGCATCTGGCTGCATCGCCTCGCTGGTCAAGAAGTACATCGGATTCCCACGTATTTCCCTGACCGTTCCGGCAATTGTCATCATGGTACCCGGACTGTTCATGTACCGTGGCATTTACTACATGGGACTGAACGATGTCAGCAACGGTGCGCTGTGGCTGACCAAGGCCGTTCTGATCGTCATTGCGCTTCCCCTTGGACTGGTGGTCGCAAGACTCTGTACGGATAAGAACTTCAGACATTGTACCTGATGCTTTTGATGTAAGAGCTTGTGTTCATAGGAAATATATGCGGATTTTCGAGCAAATTTTTTTGCAGACAAGGCAAAAATTTGCAGGCATACTTTCGTATGGCAAGAATTTTTAACGCAGTATACAACAAAATTTGCCGAAAAGACGTAGATAGACGCCTATGAACACGAGCTCTAAATAACCGCAACAGGCGGATGCCATCCCATACGGGGAACGGCATCCGCCTGTTTTTGTGTTGGCTTTATCGCTGTGTTACAAATTGCAGGATTTCCTCCGGCGTGTGCAGAATGTGCGATGCGCCGTGTTCCAGCAGGAACGCCTCATCCCGAAAGCCCCATGTCACGCTGAGGCAAGGCATATTGGCATTCTTTGCGGTTTCGATGTCCACATCGGAGTCGCCCACGTAGACCGCCTGTTCTCTGGGAATTTGCAGCTGGCGGAGCACCTCGTTAACGGAGTCCGGCGCAGGCTTTTTCCGTACGCCCTCCCGTTCACCGAGGGCTGCATCAAAGGTGTCCGGGAAATACATCTCGCACAGCTTCTGTACGGCAAAGTCCGCCTTGTTGGAAACGACTGCAACGGCGAAACCCTGCGCTTTCAGCTGGCGCAGCAGTGCCGGAATGCCGTCGTATGCCTTGGTCGTATCTTCGCAGTGTGCAGCGTAGTAGGGCTTGAAGTCCTCGTAGACCGCATCGATTTCCTGCCGTGGCGTTCCTGCGGGAACACCACGCTCGATGAGCTTATAAATGCCGTTTCCCACAAATCGCCGCACCTCGTCCAGCGTGCGAACGGGGAAGTTATGCTGCGTCAGCACGTGGTTTAGAGCATCTTTCAAATCCTCCAGCGTGTCTAAAATTGTGCCGTCCATGTCAAAGATAACGAGTTTCCGGTTCATGTGTTGCTCCTTTTCTGTGGTGGTTCGGTGGAATTCCTGTTCAATCCGGTCATAATGCCGGTCAATTGCCTGCATGCATCCGGTGCGGTCTTTGCATTGGAGGGCACGGAGAATCTCGGCGTGTTCCGCACGCAGCTCCACCCTGGCAGGTTCGTTGGCACGTGCCATGACCTCGCCGATCCACTCCCGATAGATGTCCATGATCGCCTCCATCAGGCAGATCCACACTTTGTTTCCGGTGGCGCGGATCAGCGCATAGTGGAACTGCATATCCAGCTCTGCCTCGTCCCGTCCTGCCGGCGCCAGAACGCCGCACAGCGCCTCTTCCGCCTGCGCCTGAAAAGTGTCCGCCATGCCGTTCTCCATAATGGAAAGACAAACCGCCTTTTCGGTCTCCCGCCGGAACTGGCAGATGTCTTCTTGGGTGAGCTGGCGCATGAGAATCATCAGCTTCAGCATAGCAGAGATCTGACGGGCGATGTTCTCCGCCAGATAGTTTCCGGAGCCTTGGCGGCACTCCACCGCACCCATGTGTTCCAGTGTGCGCAGTGCCTCACGGGTGGAGTTGCGGCTGATGGAGAGCGTCTCTGAAATGGCACGCTCTGTGGGCAAGCGCTCGCCCATGCGCAGGTCGCCGGATTCGATCAGACTGCAAATATAGCGGATGACTTTGGTGTATTCCCGATTGTTTCCCATGGACAACTCCTCTTACAGAATGGCGGAAAAGAGTGATGCGCCAACTACGGTCATAATGCCGGCAACGCCAATGGAGAGGCTGCTCATTGCGCCCTCCACTTCGCCGATCTCCATTGCCTTAGCGGTGCCGATGGCGTGGGCAGAGGTGCCGATGGCAATGCCCTTTGCCACAGGTTCCGTGATGCGGAAAATTTTGCACACAAGCTCTGCGATAATATTCCCCAGAATGCCGGTGATGATGATGACAGCAACCGTCAGGTTGACGTAGCCGCCCAGCTCTTCGGAAACGCCCATGCCGATGGCGGTGGTGATGGACTTGGGGAGGAAGGTGACGTATTCCTCGTGGTTCAGCTTGAAGAACACCGCCATGACCAGAATGCTGCAAAGGCTGGTGATGACACCGCTGGTGATGCCGATGGATACTGCTTTCAGGTTCTTTTTCAGCAGGTCGAACTTCTCATAGAGCGGTACTGCCAGACAAACAGTTGCTGGTGTGAGCAGGTAGCTCAGATATTTTGCGCTGACATAATAGGTGTCGTAATCGATGTGTCCCACTATTAGTACCACAACGGTAATGACGATGGAGATCAGCAGCGGATTCAGGAACGGCAGCTTGAACTTGCGCTGCAGCAGCATGCCGATGCCATAGGAGATGATGCTGATGGAAGCACCAAAAAATACAGAGTCCTGAAAAAAATCATTCATGATGACACGCTTTCTTTCTGTCCCGCCGGATGACGGCCTGTGTGATTTTGCCCGCTGCAGCCATGACCAGAAATGTGGAGAGGACGGTGATGACCAGATAGGGGATGATCTTCGCACGGATGATGCCCCACGATTCCATGAGTCCCACTGCCGCCGGAATGAACATCAGCGGCATGATCTCAATGAGGAAGATGGCGGTGTCTTTGACATAGTCCAGCTTGAGAAATCCCGTTTGCAGACAGACGAACATCAGCGCAAATCCCCAGATACTCGCCGGAATGGGGAGCGGAATCAGCAGGTTAAGCAGTTCTCCCGCAAAGGAGAGAATCAGGATGATTCCGAATTGTTTGAGATACTTCATTTGATTTTCCTTCTTTTTCGATTGGTACTACCAATTATACTGCGGCGGATGCCGGATGTCAAGGGATTCGGTCGAAAACCGTCAGGTTATACAAAGTTCCTTCCAAAAGTGAAATGTGCGTTGACATGTGGCGGTTTGGCGCGCTGAACGGAATTGAACGGTTTTGCACGATTTTACGGGAAACGCATCCCGATTTTGAAAAAATCGATTCCATATGGTATCAATTTCATCAAAATGGGCATGATTTTTTTATGAAAATATACAATGGCTGTGAGATGAACTCGTTCAATTCGCTGAAATTGACGCTTTTTGAAAGATTTTGACTGAAAAGACTTGGCCTCAAATGAATTCTGTGGTATTCTTATCTTGCAAGGGACGAAAGAATTCAAAAGGATTCAGAAACGTGCAAAGGAGGTGCGTTTGAAATGTTAACAGAAGAACGGTTTGCGATTATTTTGGAGACAGTCCAGCAGAAGCGAAGCGTTCGGGTGACGGAGCTGTGTGCATTGCTGAATGCGTCGGTTTCCACCGTGCGGCGAGACATCAACACGCTGGCGGAAATGGGAAAGCTGGTCAAGGTGCACGGCGGTGCCATTGCCTTGAATGAGGGCAGCTTTTCCGCTGTGGAAAAGGATGTGACCGAAAAGGCACAGCTTTTCACAGAGGAGAAAGAAGCAATCGCCCGCTATGCAGCGTCTTTGGTAGATGAGGACGATTTTGTGTACATCGATGCGGGAACGACCACGGAGAAGATGATCGACTACCTGCCGCAAAAGCGTGTGACGTTCGTGACCAACGGCTTCATCCACGCCAGAAAGCTGGCACAGAGAGGGTTTCGGGTCTACATCCCCGGCGGAGAACTGAAACTTTCCACAGAGGCGATCATCGGCACAGAATGTATACTGACGCTGAACAACTACAACTTTACCAAGTGCTTCATGGGAACGAACGGAATCTCCGTTCATGCGGGGTTCTCCACCCACGATATCAGCGAGGGCAGTGTGAAAACCGCTGTGATCGACAACAGCATCCAGACCTATGTGCTCTCCGATCACTCCAAATTCGGCAAGGTGACTTCTGTGACATTTGCGCAGCTCAATCGTGGACAGATCATTACAGATCGGCTGCCGGATAAAACATACAGCAGCTATACATCCATCAAGGAGGTTATGTAACTATGATATACACCGTGACATTCAATCCGGCGATTGACTATGTGGTGCATGCGGACGACATGCAGGTCGGGGCAGTGAATCGCTCCAGGCAGGAGGAGGTTTACTTTGGCGGAAAGGGCATCAACGTCTCCGTGGTGCTCCATGAGCTGGGGCTTGCATCCAAGGCGCTGGGATTTGTCGCCGGCTTTACAGGGGAGGCAATTGAACAGGGGCTGAGAGCGGACGGCATTGAAACCGATTTCATCCATCTGGAAAAGGGCTTCTCCAGAATTAACGTCAAGATCAAATCCGGTGAAGAGACCGAGCTGAACGGACAGGGCCCGGAAATTCCGGAAGACAAGCTCCGGCAGCTGTTTGACCAGCTGGAGCAGGTGCAGGACGGCGATACGATCATTCTGGCGGGCAGCATTCCGGCTTCTCTGCCGGCGGACGTTTACGAGCAGATTCTGCGGCATCTCTCCGGTAAGCAGGTGCGTGCCGTGGTGGATGCGACCAGGGATCTTCTGGTCAATGTCCTGAAATACAAGCCGTTCCTCATCAAGCCCAACAACTTTGAACTTGGCGAGATCTTCGGCGTGCCGCTGAAAGACGATGTGGACGAGATCGTGCGCTATGCCGGAAAGCTGCAGGAAATGGGTGCAAGAAATGTGCTGGTTTCTATGGCAGGCGACGGTGCAGTGCTTCTGGACGAGAACGGCGGGGTGCATGCCTGCGGCGTTTGCAAGGGAACAGTCAAGAATTCCGTGGGTGCCGGAGATTCCATGGCTGCCGGATTTGTGGCTGGCTGTGAGACCGGCGACTATGACTATGCGCTGAAGCTGGGAACAGCGACCGGCGGTGCTACGGCATTCTCCGAGGGGCTGGCGAAAAAAGAACTGATTGCTGAGCTATTGCAGCAATTGATGTGAGTAGGTAAAGAATATGCGTATTGTGGATTTACTGAGGAAAGAGAGTATTCTTTTGGGGGCTGCGCCGGAATCCAAGACAGAGGCAATCGACATGCTGGTCGATTTGCAGGACAAGGGCGGCAGGTCGCCGATAAGGAAGCCTATAAGAAAGGGATTCTGGCAAGAGAGGCCATGAGTTCCACCGCAGTGGGAGAGGGCATCGCCATTCCCCACGCCAAGAGCGAGGCGGTAAAAGCACCCTCGCTGGCAGCGATGACGGTTCCGAATGGCGTGGATTATGAGGCAATGGACGATGAACCGTCCAATCTGCTGTTTATGATCGCAGCACTCAATGACGGCGACGTGCATCTGAAGTGCTCTCCCGTCTGATGACGCTGCTCATGGACGAAGATTTTCGGGCAAAGCTGCTGGCAGCGGAATCCAAGGAGACATTCCTGCGGATGGGCATTGATGAGCTGTCCGTTTCGCCGGGATTCGTGCTGAAGGTGCGGGATGCCGTGCGGAAGCTGGATCTGTCTAAATAGAGCGGAAAGAATGTTCAGAAGCATGTACGGCTGCTGCGCTCCGGTATTTTCCGGGTGTGGTGCCGTACATTTTTTTGAAGCAGCGGTTGAAATAGGAGAGGCTGTCGAAACCGGTTTCCATGGCGACTTGCAGAATGGTATCCGAGGTGTCCCGCAGACGCTTGGCGGCTTTCTCCAGGCGGTAGCTATTGAGGTACTGGACGAAGCTGGTGCCCATGGCGTGCTTGAAAAATTTCATGAAATAGGACTCGCTGTAAAAGCATGCGCCGGCGATCTCGGCGATGGAGATGGGGCGGCTGTAGTTGTCCGCAATGTAGGACAGAATCTCCTTGATCTTGGCGAGGGATTTTTGGTCGAGGGAGTGCTCCGTTTCCGTGCGCTCGGCGGAGATGATCTCGTAGAACATCTGGAACAGGCAGCCCTTTACCGCCAGCGGATAGCCGTACGGTCTGGCATCACAGAGAGTATCGATGCGTTCCAGCAGAGCGGAGATGGCGGGATAGTTCCGGCACTCCGGTGTCAGCACCGGTGCAATCTCCTGCGTTTCCGCAAAGAACGGCTGGAGAAAACGGGCATAGCAGGCGTCATTTTCCGCTGCCAGAAGCTCCGGACGGAACAGGATGGTTTCGTATTCCATGACGGCGCAGCCCTTTTGTGCAATGGCGTGGAGCTGTCCGGACAGCACCAGTACGATATCGCCGGCAGTGACGGCGTGGCGCTTTAGGTTCACATCCACCCATCCCTCGCCTTTCTTGACTGCAATCAGTTCGATCTCATCGTGCCAATGGGTGCTGACTGCCTGAAAATCCAGCGGAATGGTGCAGAGGTAGGTGTTATAGGGGAAATCTGCCGGCGTGTGGCACTTTTCCTCGTGGTATTTCTGATATTGCGCAGTGTCCATCTGCATGGGGATACCTCCAATCAAAAAGGATAGGATTGTACAAAAACGGGGGAGAATCCGGCAAGCCCTGATGTGTTTTCCGTGGTATACTAGGAGTATCGTAAAACGTACATTCAAATCGAAACCGCAATGGAAAGGAAGTACAGGAATATGAATCTCTCTGAAATCATGCAGGCTGCTTATCACAAGGATCTGGCAGCATGCTCCAATGCTGAAATCTATGCCGCACTTCTGACAAAGGTTCAGAAGATGGCGGAGGCAAAGAAGCATCCGCAGTCCAAGAAAAAGCTCTACTATATTTCCGCAGAGTTCCTCATCGGAAAGCTGCTCTCCAACAATCTCATCAATCTGGGTGTCTATCAGGACGTGCGGGAACAGCTGGCAGCATGCGGCAAGGACATCTGCGAGATTGAGGAAGTGGAGAACGAGCCCTCGCTGGGCAACGGCGGTCTGGGCAGACTGGCTGCATGCTTTCTGGATTCCATTGCAACACTGGGACTCAACGGCGACGGCATCGGTCTGAACTACCACTTCGGACTGTTCCGGCAGGTGTTCAAAAACAACGAGCAAACCACCATTCCGGACCCGTGGCTGACCCGGCAGAGCTGGCTGGAAAAGACAGACGTGACCTATGAGGTACCGTTCCGCAGCGGCTCGGTTACCGCAAGAATGTATAACATCAATGTCACCGGTTACGACAGCACCACCAATCAGCTCCACCTGTTTGACGTGGAAACTGTGGACGAATCCATTGTGACCGACGGCATCTCTTTCGACAAGACGGACATCGCCAAGAATCTGACGCTGTTCCTCTATCCGGACGACAGCGACGAGGCTGGCCGGCTGCTGCGAATCTATCAGCAGTACCTGATGGTATCTGCCGGGGCACAGCTGATTCTGGACGAGTGCACTGCCAAGGGCTGCAAGCTAACCGATCTGCCGGACTATGCAGTGATCCAGATCAACGACACACACCCCACAATGGTGATTCCGGAACTGATCCGCCTTATGGTTGCACGCGGTGTGGAAATGGACGATGCCATTGAGGCAGTTTCCAAGACCTGCGCTTACACCAACCACACCATTTTGGCAGAGGCGCTGGAGAAGTGGCCGCTGACCTATCTCAAGCAGGTAGTTCCGCAGCTGGTTCCCATCATCGAAGTGCTGGACGACAAGGTTCGCCGGAAGTACGGCGAGGAGAAGCTCAGCATCATCGACAAGAACGACACTGTGCACATGGCACGTCTGGACATTCACTATTGCTTCAGCGTCAACGGCGTTGCATCGCTGCACACGGAGATTCTGAAAGAAGTCGAACTCCACCCATTCTATGAGATCTATCCGGAGAAGTTCAACAACAAGACCAACGGCATTACCTTCCGCCGCTGGCTGCTCCACTGCAATCCGGAGCTGTCCCAGTGGATTACCGGACTCATCGGCGACGGCTACAAGAAGGATGCCACCCAGCTGGAAAAGCTGCTGGCGTACCGCAAGGATGCCGCTGTTCTGGAACAGCTGCTGCAAATCAAGGACGGCAAAAAGGCACAGCTGCGGCAGTACCTCGCCAAGACACAGGGCATCACCATTCCGGAAAATTCTATCTTCGACATCCAGATCAAGCGTCTGCACGAGTATAAGCGGCAGCAGCTGAATGCACTGTATGTCATCCAGAAGTATCTGGAGATCAAGGCAGGCAAGAAGCCGGCTCGCCCCATCACCGTAATTTTCGGTGCAAAGGCAGCACCGGCATATATCATTGCGCAGGACATCATTCACCTGATCCTGTGCCTGCAGGAGATCATCCGCAACGATCCAGAGGTCAATCCGTATCTGAATGTGGTCATGGTGGAGAACTACAATGTCACCAAGGCTGAAATGCTGATTCCGGCGTGCGACATTTCCGAGCAGATCTCGCTGGCTTCCAAGGAGGCGAGCGGTACCGGCAACATGAAGTTCATGCTCAACGGTGCGGTAACACTGGGCACAGAGGACGGCGCCAATGTGGAGATTCACCAGCTGGTTGGCGACGACAACATCTATATCTTCGGCGATTCCAGCGAAGTGGTAGTCAAGCGCTATGCAGATGCAAGCTACTGTGCAAAGGACTACTACGAGGAGAATCCGTCCATCCACGAGGCAGTGGATTTTATCACCGGCGAGCAGATGCTGGCAGTCGGCGATGCAGTTCGTCTGGAGCGCCTTTCCAAGGAACTCATCGGCAAGGACTGGTTCATGACTTTCCCGGACTTCGATGCTTATGTCAAGGCAAGAGAACAGGCATATGCGGACTATGAGGATCGTCAGGCATGGGCAGAAAAGATGCTGGTGAATATCGCCATGGCAGGCTATTTCTCCTCCGACCGCACCATTGCCGAGTACAACAAGGACATCTGGAAGCTTGACTGCTAATTTCCAAAAAGACGATTTTCAAACTTATTCATAAAGTGAAGCACCGGAATGCAGAGGATTCCGGTGTTTCTGCGTTCCCATGACCATTATACCATGGAACCGGCAGAACTGCAAGAGAGGAGGAAAACCAATGCAGGAGGAAACGATTGTACAGATCTATGAGGAAGACCACGGCTGTGAAGGCATCCAGCCGGGAGAGATTCCCATGGATGAGGTGCTTCTTCGGGACGATGCCGGCGCGGAGCGCTGGGTGAAGCTGCCGGATGCCATCTTGCTGGCGCACTGCCTGAGAGAGGGCGACCGCATTGTTCTGGAAAAGCTGCTGCAGGAAGCGCAGGAACGCTTCCCGCATCTGAAATAATCAGAACCTGTCTTCAGCGCAAATCAAGCACAAAAAACCGTCCTGCTAAGGCAAAGCAGGGCGGTTTTGTTTTTGGCGGAAATCCGTGCAGGTTATCGCTTCACGACTGCGTTTCCGTCGATGAGTACCAGCCACGGGTCACAGAGAAGATCCAGCGGGTCGCCGTGGTACAGCTGGAGGTCGGCATCCATACCGGCAGCAATGCTGCCCACCCGATCGGCAACGCCGAGAATCTCAGCAGCGCCGGCAGTGATGGCACGAAGCGCATTCTCACGGGACATACCGCCCTTGACGGCGAGCGCAGCAGTGGTGGGAAGGTACTGGATGGGGATGACCGGATGGTCGGTGCACAGGGCGATCTGCACGCCGTTTTCCTGTAAGATCTTGGGGTTTTGCAGGCTGAGGTTCTGCATCTCCGGCTTGCAGCGGTCGCAGAGCGTCGGGCCAACGATCACCGGCGCTTCCTCCTCTGCCAGAATGTCTGCAATTTCGTATCCTTCGGTTCCGTGGACGATGACATAATCCAGATTGAACTCCTTGGCGATGCGAATCGCTGTGCAGATGTCGTCCGTACGGTGGCAGTGGAAGTGTGCTTTCACGTCCCGCTCCAACAGCGGCAGCAGCGCCTCGGATTTTGCGTCATAGTCCGGCATGTGCTCGTCGGGATCGCTTTCGGCGAAGTCCAGTTCCTGCTGGTAGCGCTGCGCCTTTGCCAGTCCTTCACGGATGATGGCGGCAGTCGCCATACGGGTGATGGGCGTTTCGTCCCGATCGTTGTAGACGCTTTTGGGATTTTCGCCCAGTGCAAACTTCATGCCCGTGCCGATGCACATCCGGTCTACCATACGTCCGGCGGTTTTCAGGATCGCCATGGCACCGCCGCAGGTGTTGGCGCTGCCGGGGGAGGTCATGACTGTGGTCACGCCTGCCTCCCGTGCCTCCTGAAAGCAGCGGTCCAGCGGATTCACGCCGTCGATCACACGCAGATGCGGGGTAAAGGGATCAGTTGCCTCGTTGCAGTCGTCGCCCTCAAAGGCAATGCCGTTTTCGATGATGCCCAGATGGGTGTGCGCATCGATAAAGCCCGGCAGCAGCAGCGAGCCGGCTGCGTCAATGTCCTCCGGCGCAAGCTCTGCCGGCCTGCCGGATTCCACAGCGGTAATTTTTCCGTCCTCGATGCAGACATAGCCGTTTTCAATGACACCGCGGTCTGTCATCGTATGTATGGTTGCATTCCAGATTTTCATGGGGATTCCTCTCTTTTTCTTGATGGAAACAGATTTTGATTGGTTTTGTCAGAGCCTGTATACGCTTTGTGAAGACAGGTTCTTATTCCAGACTGACGATGGTCACGCCGTCCTCGCCCTCGCCGAATGTGCCCAGCCGGAACGACTTCACGTATTTCAGCTGTTTCAGGCGCTGGTGAATTGCCTTGCGCAAAAGTCCGGTGCCCTTGCCGTGAATAATGGTGACAGTTCCCACGTGGGACACCACGGCACGGTCCAGAAATGCGTCCATCTGGTACACGCCCTCGTCACAGGTGCAGCCGCGGATGTCCAGTTCCATGGTTCCGCGGCGTGCGGTCTGTGCGGAAACACGTCCGGCGGTGCTGCGCTGTTTCTGCTGGCTCTTCTTCTTTTCCTCTGCACCGGAAACCAGCCGCAGCCGTCCCACCGGCACCTTGGAGCGCATCGCACCCATTTGCAGGAACACGTTTCCGTTCTTGTCGGGCTTGCCCAGCACCACGCCTTTCTGCTTGGTGTCCGCCAGCATGACGGTGTCGCCGGATTTCAGTTCCCGCGGCAGCACATAGTCCTCGTCCTCTGCGGTATCGGTCAGGGGATTCGCCGTGTCATACAGCTTGCGGAAGCCACGCTTCACGTCGCCCTTTGCCCGAATGACATCGTCCCCGAAAGACGCCTTTTCCTTTTGCTTTCGCAGCTGTTCCAGCTCGGTGAGCATCTCGTTGGACTGTGCTTTGGTGGTTTCGATGATATGCATGGCTTCCAGCCGGGCCTGTTCCAGCTGGCGATCCCGTTCTCTGCGGGTCTGTTCCAGCTCGGCACGCAGTTTGGCGGCATTTTCCTTTGCCTCTTCCAGCGCTGCACGCATGGTTTCCCGATCGTCCTCCAGTGCCTTCCGAGCCTCGTCCAGACGGGAGACCGCTTGTTCAAAGCGGGTGTTTTCCTCGCTGACCAGCTTTTCCGCCTGCCGGATGATGTCCTGCGGCATGCCCAGACCGGCGCTGATGGCAAAGGCGTTGGATTTTCCCACAGAGCCGACGATCAGACGGTAGGTGGGGCGGAGCTTCTGGATGTCGAATTCGCAGGAGGCATTTTCCACGTCCTGCTGTTCGGTGGCGTAAATTTTCAGTTCCTGATAGTGGGTGGTTACCATGAGTTTTGCGCCGCTCTGTTTCAGCCGGTCGATGATAGCCTCCGCAAGGGCGGCACCCTCCACCGGATCGGTGCCGGAACCCAGTTCGTCCAGCAGCACCAGTGTCCTGTCATCCGCCTGTTCCAGAATGTTGATGACGCTTCGCATGTGGGCGGAGAATGTGGAGAGGTTCTGCTCGATGCTCTGGGTGTCGCCGATGTCCGCCAGCACACGGTCAAAGACGGAGATCTGGCTGCCCTCTGCTGCCGGAATCAGCATGCCGCTCATTGCCATGAGGGTGAGCAGACCGGCAGTTTTCAGGGCAACGGTTTTACCGCCGGTGTTCGGACCGGTGATGATGAGAGCGCTGCACTCGCCGCCCAGCGTGAAGCTGATGGGGACGGCTTTCTGGTAGGGAATCAGGGGGTGACGTGCCTTTTTCAGGATGAGCATGCCGTCATCGGTCAGATTCGGCGCAAAGGCGTGCATCTGCTCCGCCAGACGTGCCTTTGTGAAATAGAGGTTCAGCTCGGCGCAGGTTTCGTGATTGCGAATGATGGTGTCTGCCCAGGTGCCGCAGTCCGTGCAAAGCTCCTGAATGATGCGCTCGATCTCCTCCGCCTCCTGAATCTCCAGCAGACGGATGTCGTTGTTTGCTTCGACCACAGCGATCGGCTCAATGAAGAGGGTCTGCCCGGTGGCGGAGGTGTCATGTACCAGACCGGCAATCTTGCCCCGATGCTCGGCACGTACTGGCAGAACAAACCGCCCGTCACGCAGGGTGACACGGCTGTCCTGTAAGCACTCCTGAACGTCCTGCCGGCGCATCATCTGGTCGAGGGTGTCCCGCAGCTTCTGGCGGGAGCGTCCGATCTTGCGGCGGATGTCCGCCAGTGCCGGACTGGCGGCATCTGCGATCTCCTCCTCCGAGAGAATGGAGCGATCCAGCTTTTCCAGCAGGAACGGCACGGGGGCAAGCTGGGCGAACAGGTCATCCAGCGAGGTTTCCACCGAGGTGCAGTGGTCGTACCAGTCGCTCAGCGCCTGAATCTGCCGCAGGATCGTGGCGATTTCCAGCAGATCCCGAAGTGAGAGGCGTGCGCCGGATTTGGCTCTGCGCAGTCCCATGCGCATGTCCTGAAAGGCGTGGAACGGCGGTGTGCCGAACTGGATGGCGAGCCGAAGCGCATCGCTGGTTTTTTCCAGTTCTGCCCGTGCTTCTGCCAGATCGGAGGTGGGAGAAATGGCACGGATCTTTTCTTTGGTGATGTCGTTTGCCGCCAGATCGGCGAGCATATCCAGAATTTTATGAAATTCCAGGGTTTGTTCATGTTGATTCATGTTGAGATTCCTCCAGAAAAGGTGGTGCGGCGGAGATCTGATGGTAGAATTGCAGGGCATCCAGCCGCAGGCTGCAGTGGTACTGGACAAAGCGTTCCGTGCAGTGTCCCAGCCGGCGCAGATTATCTTTGCCCAGCCGGAAGCAGAACAGACGGGAAAAATCCGCAAAGACGATGTGTCGCATGGCCTGAAGCACTGCCGCCGGAATCAGAATGCAGGAGTTGTCCCGCTGGGGCGCACCGCAGTTAGTACAGAAAAAACAGCCCTGTTCCACGGAGAAATAGAGCCGTTTTGGTAAGAAAACGCCGCAGCTGCGGCACATCAGCAGATCCGGCATCATGCCAAGCTCTGTCATAAAGCGCAGCTCGAACAGCGGTTTGAGCATACATTCCTCCCGTTCGCCGTTTTCCAGATAGTGGAGTGTGTTCAGCATCAGCCGCAGAATCTCGCAGGATTCTCTGGGATGCTGCTGCTCCCGCACGGAGAGGCGGACGAGCTCACAAAAATAGGTGGCGAGGCTCAGACGGGAGAGTGATTCCCGCAGCCGGTAGAACAGGCGAATTGGTTCGGCGCTGTCCAGCGTGTACTGTCCATTTCGCTGCTGCAGGCTAAAACGGGCGTAGGAAAACGGCTGGGTCACTGCGGCGGAGGCGCTTGCCTTGCGGCTGGTGCGGACATAGACCTCTGCCATGGTATTTTTCTCGGTGAGAATGTCAATGAATTTGCCCCGATCTCCGGCTGTCCGCTGTGCCAGAACCAGACCCTGATAGATCTCCATGCGGCGGTTTCTCCTTGCTGCTGTCCGAAGCTGTGGGCTGTGCTGCCACGCCCAGTGTCTTCCGATAGTGCAGATAGTCGTCCACGTGTCCGGTCAGACAAAAAATATCCCATGCATCCATGATGGCAACCTCCTTTTCTGAAGTTACCCTTAGCATGTGCCGGACGGTGCGGATTTATACCTGCCGTGTCCATTGCGGTTATTCCGGATTGTCCAGACCGAAGTTATGGATCAGTCCTTCTTTGTTGCGCCAGTCCTCCTTGACCTTGACCCAGCACTGCAAATTGACCTGAATGTAGAAAAAGCGCTCCAGATCTTTTCGTGCCAGTGTGGCGATCTTGCGGAGCATGGTGCCATGCCTGCCGATGAGGATTCCCTTGTGGGACTCCCGCTCGCAGTAGATGGTGGCGTCAATGTCCAGCAGGTCTTTGTCATCCCGTTCCTTCATACGCTCGATGGAAACGGCGATGCCGTGAGGCACTTCGTCCCGCAGCAGGTTCAGGATCTTCTCCCGAATCATCTCAGCAGCGAGGACACGCTCCGGCTGGTCGGTGAATTTCTCGTCGGGGAAGTAGTGGGGGGCAGGCTGTGCCAGCGCCATGACCTCCTGTTCCACCAAGTCCACGCCGTCGTTTTCCGTGACGCTGACCGGAACGGTAGCGGCAAACGTGTGTGCGGCGTTGAGGGAGGCGATTGCCTGCATCAGCTTGGTCTTGTCGCTGCAGAGGTCGATCTTGTTCAGCACCAGAATCACCGGCGTTTTGGCACGCTCCAGCGAGCCAAGCAGCTCCTCTTCCTGCTGGGAGAGTGGTTTGGTGCAGTCCTGCACAAACAGCACCGCATCAATATCCGACACTGCATCCCGCACGGCTTTCAGCATGTGGTCGCTGAGCTTGGTGGTGGGCTTGTGCAGACCGGGGGTGTCCATAAAGACCATCTGCGTTTCTCCGATGGTCTTGATGCCCGTGATGCGGGTGCGCGTGGTCTGGGGCTTGGGGCTGACCGAGGCAATCTTCTCTCCGATGATGGCGTTCAGCAGGGAGGATTTTCCCGCATTGGTGTGTCCAGCGAGGGTGACAAAAACGGATTTTGTGGTCATGAATCAAGGTCCTCCGTCTGGGTGAAGGTGGCTTCTCTGGAGATGCCCAGCGCACCCAGAACCTCCTCCTCCTTCTCCCGCATCTGGCGTTCCTCCAGCGGGCTGGTCTCGTGGTCATAGCCCAGCAGGTGGAGCATGGAGTGGACGGTCAGAAAGCCGATCTCCCGTTCCAGAGAGTGGCCGTACATCCGTGCCTGCTTCATGGCAGTTTCCAGAGAGATGACCACATCGCCCAGCAGGGCGCAGCCGGTTTCCTTGTTGGTGTCATAGTGGCCATTCTGCCCCAGCGGGAAAGAGAGCACATCAGTGACACGGTCTTTTTTGCGGTAAATGCGGTTGAGTCTGCGGATTTCCTCATCACTGACGAAAGAAACGCTGACCTCAGCGTCCTGCTTGAAGTGTTCGGATACGAGGACTGCCTGACAGCAGCGCCGTATCAGAAGACGGATTCCAACGGGAACCCGTACCTTTGCTTGATTGTTTTTCACCATGACTTTGACTTTCGGCATGATAATCGGAACTCCTTTCATGTATCTTCGTGTCTGCATCCGCAGGCACATATGCCCCCATGCGCTATATTGCGCACGGGTATTTGGAGCGTGTGCGCCTCTGTGAGGGAAACACGCTTTCTTTTTATTTTTCCGTATGCGGTTTGTGTTCTGCCTTTTCATAGGCACGGATGATGTCCTGCACCAGCTTGTGGCGCACCACATCCCGATTGGTGAACTCGCAGACGGCGATGTCCTCCACGTCTTTGAGAATGCGGGACGCCGTCAGCAGACCGCTTTTTTGCTTTTCCGGCAGGTCAATCTGTGTGGCATCGCCGGTGATGACCATATGGCTGCCCTCGCCCAGACGGGTGAGGAACATCTTCATTTGTTCGCTGGTGGTGTTCTGCGCTTCGTCCAGAATGATGAAGGCATTGTCCAGCGTTCTGCCGCGCATGTACGCCAGCGGTGCGACTTCGATGGAGCCACGTTCCAGATGGCGCTGGAATGCCTCGGCACCCAGCATCTCAAACAGGGCATCGTAGAGCGGACGTAAGTAAGGGTCGACCTTGTCCTGTAAATCACCGGGGAGAAAGCCCAGCTTTTCGCCGGCCTCCACTGCCGGACGGGTGAGGATGATCCGTGTCACTTCGTGGCGGCGGAATGCACGCACCGCCATGGCAACGGCGAGGTAGGTCTTTCCGGTACCGGCAGGACCAATGCCGAATACCACGGTATTCCTGGCGATAGCGCTGACGTAGCTGCGCTGTCCTACGGTGCGGGTGCGGACGACCTTGCCGGTGGCGCTCAGGCAGACGGTGTCGTCGTCCGCCATGGCGGAGAGCTGTTCTGATGCGCCGGCCTCCACCATTTCTGCAGCGTAGTGAATGGACTGCCGGCTGATCGCCTGTCCGGTTGCCGCAAACCGCAGCAGTGCCTCCAGTACGCCAGCCGCCAGATCGACCTCCGAGGATGCTCCCTGAATCCGGATTCCTTCGCCGCGGCAGACAATGGAAACATGATAGCGCTGTTCCAGCAGCTTGAGATTTTCGTCAAAACTGCCGCAGATCGTCTGAAATTGCTCGTTGTCCTGAACGGAGATTACTTTTTCTGCCATAGATGGACGCATTCCTTTCTTTCTCACTCCCGAACCTTCCGCCGGTTCTTCTCTCTATTATACCATATTTCTTTCAAAATGTGAAATGGAATTCGAGTGATTTAACAAAAAATTTATAGGTGCATCAAAATGCAAGTCAATATTTGCCTGCTTTTGTCTGGCAAACTGCATTTTCTGAAAAGGCAATCAGCGTATCCGCAGGAAATTTTGACGTAGAAAAAAATTTGCATAAAAAGTATTTGCAATTTTCGAAAAATGTGCTATAATAAAAGAAATCAAAAAACGCCCTCTGCCGCAGCTGCAGGGGTTCTATCCATAGGAGGGAAATGCATGGGTCAGAAAGAGAAAAAGAAGCAGCAGGCGGCTGCTCAGAAACCCAACCGCACACCGAAGCCCCGCCATCCCCGCGGACACGGCGCAAAGGTTACGGCGGAAATTGTGGTATCCCTGCTTCTGGTGGCATTTGCCGGATATGAGGTATACCGCATCTATGATTCCATGGTGCCCATCGCACAGGGAAGCGGTGTCGTTGCCGGCGGTGATTCCGATGAAGCGGACGACAGCAGCTCGCAGGCATCCACCGATGCCACAGTCTATGAAAATGTGGCAGTGGAAAAGGAGGCTGTGCACGAGGGCGATCTGATTCTGGTCAACAATGACAACGCCTATGTGCCGTCCAACGAAACCGAGATCACTAGCATCTATGAATACAAGGAAGCCAATCAGGAAGAAAACTACCACGTCAGCGGTACAGATGTCAGCCTGCGCAAGCCGGCGCTGGAGGCGCTGAGCGGAATGCTGGATGACTTCTACAAGGCGACCGGTCATCAGGATATCATCATCATCAGCGGCTACCGCACCACGGAGGAACAGCAGGCGCTCTATGACAGCGACCTCTCCTCCACCGGCGAGGACAGCTCCACACTGGTGGCGCTCCCCGGACACAGCGAGCACGAGTCGGGCTATTCCGTTGACCTGTCCCTGTATTCGGACGGCAACCTGTCGGATTACGACGGCACCGGCGACTATGCGTGGATCGATGAGAATTGTGACCACTACGGCTATATTCTCCGCTATACTGAGGCAAAGACAGAGGAAACTAAGATTCAGGCGGAGGCATGGCACTACCGCTATGTGGGCGAGCCTCATGCCACCTATATGAAAGAAAACAACCTCTGTCTGGAGGAGTACCTCACACTGCTGCGCAACTACACCACGGAAAATCATCTTAAGATCGTCAACTGGGACGGCGGGATTTACGAAGTGTACTATGTGCCGGCAGACACGACTGCCAATACCTCTTACGTGCTGGTTCCGCCGGATAAGGACTACACCATTTCCGGCAACAACAGCGATGGATTTATCGTGACGGTGGACACCGGCGAGATCCAGAAGTTTGATGATGAGAGCAGTGCAGACAGTGCCGCAGACGGCGATTTGTCCGCAGCGCCGGCAGAGGATGAGTCCTCTGCGGATGAGGCAGAATAACAGCTGCTTTGCGCAATACAAAACAGTTGAAATAAAAAATAAGAAGTGGAAGTGAAACCAATGGAACAGAAAACTCCGGAGGAACAGAAGTCAACAGAAGAGCTACTGAAAAAGACGGGAAAGGGTGCAAAGAACATCCTTAATGAATTCAAGGAGTTTATTTCCAAGGGCAATGTTTTGGACATGGCGGTCGGTTTGATCGTCGGCTCTGCATTTACGGCGATTGTCAACTCGCTGGTAGACGATATGCTGATGCCGCTCATCGGAACCGTACTGGCGGGCATTGATTTCAGCCAGCTGGGCGTACACATTCCGTGGGGCAATGAGCCGTTTATTGCCGTTGGCAATTTTCTGAACGCCATAATCACATTCCTGCTGACGGCGCTGTGTGTATTCCTGATCGTCAAGTTCATGAATATTTTCCGGCGCAAGAAGGAGAAGAAGCCGGCAGAACCGCCGAAGCCCAGCAAGGAAGAGCAGCTGCTCACCGAGATTCGTGATCTGCTTGCTGCACAGCAGGCTGGCGGGAAGAACGGCGCGGGCGAGAAAAAAGAATAATTTTACATTTCGACAACCTCTTACTATTCTATATCAGAAAGCACACCGCTGACGTGCATAGCGGTGTGCTTTCCTTTTTGGTATGCTATCATTTGAAAGGTTACATTCTGCCGTCGGCGCAGCGTGTGCCGGCGCCTGCAACGTGCTGAAGCTTGACCGCACACCAGCCGGCTGCCTCCCGCTTTTCCAGTACGGTGAAGTCGTGGGCGGTGACGGTTTCCAGCACCTCGTCTGCCCGTTCGGTGATAATGCCGGAGAGGATCAGAATGCCGTTGTCCTTGAGAAACCGAGGGAACAGGGGCGCCATTGCCTTGATGACATCGGCGACGATGTTGGCAGTGATGAGATCGTATCCCTCGCCGATTTTCTCCACCAGTGCATCGTCTGTGATGACATTGCCGCAGGAAATGGTGTAGGTGCCAGGGTCGAGGCGGTTTTCCGCCGCATTTTCCTGTGCAATGCGTGTGGCGTTTTCCTCGATGTCGACGGCATAGGCGGACTTTGCTCCCAGCAGCAGACCGCCGATGAAGAGAATGCCGCTGCCGCAGCCCAGATCCAGCAGACGGGTGCTTGGCTGTACCTCGGATTCCATCAGTTCCAGACAGAGACGGGTGGTGTGATGCTGTCCTGTGCCGAAGCTGCTTGCCGGATCGATTTCCAGAACGGTTCTGCCCTTTGCTGCCTCAGTGACCGGCTCCCAGCTGGGCTTGATGAACAGCTTTTTACCAACAGGGAAGGGCTTGAAGTACTGCTTCCAGTTGTTTGCCCAGTCCTCCTCCCGAATGCCGGAGCAGGAAATTTCCAGTCTGCCGTAGAGGTGCTCGGTGTCCTCCTCTTTCATGCGTGCCAGCATGGCACGAAGTGCTGCCATGGTTTCTGCGCCCTGCGAGTCAACCGGCAGATAGACGGTGATGCAGGTTTCGCAGTTGGCAAGCTCCATCAGACCATCCTCCAGATAGTCCCACTTGCCGTCCTTCTGTTCCAGAAATTCCTGAAAGTCCTGTGCGTCCTGCACCACGCATCCACGGATTCCCAGATCCTGCAATTTGACGCTGAGCAAATCGATGGCTGCGGTTGTTGTATAGATATCTACCTGTGTCCAATCCATTGTGTTATGCTTCTCCTTTTTCTTCTTTCAGCTGCTGCCGCTTCCGCACATTCTCCTCCTGAATCTGCCGTCCCTCGGCGATGAGGTATTGCAGACGCTCTTCGTCCCGCTGCTTCAGAGCATCCCGATAGTCGGTGAGGTTCTCGATGAGCAGGTCGAGGTGGTACAGCAGGTTGTCCCGATTGTCCAGAAACAGCGCTGCCCACATGGTTTCGTCCATGGTTGCCACACGTGTCATGTCCTGAAAGCTGCCGCCGGAGAACGAGAGCGCATCGTCCATGCAGAAGTCCTTGACATAGGAACTGGACACCACGTGTGCCAGCTGGGAGGTGTAGGCGATCATGTTGTCGTGCCACATAGGGGTTGCCTGAATAATCTGCCCGAAACCGATCTCCTTTGCCAGCCCGATGACCGTTTGCAGGGCGTGTTCCTGCGTGCCTTCCACCGGTGTGACGATCAGGTTTGCTCCCTGGAACAGGTTGGGAATGCTGGCAGCATAGCCGCTTTTTTCCCGACCCGCCATGGGGTGCGTTCCCACGTAGAACACGCCGGCTTTCTGGCAGCGGTAGGTGAGATCACGTACCATTTTGCCTTTCAGACCGCAGGCATCCACCAGAATCGTGCCGGCTTTGATGCGGGGCAACGCCTTTTGGATGAGCGAAATGGCGATGCGCTGGTGCAGGCAGACGATGATCATATCATAAGCGCCGTCCTCCATGGTGCCGGTGCCGTCAATACTGCCGTCCTCCAGTGCCTGTTCCAGAACGTCCTGCCGGACATCGCAGCCGTATACGGTGTGCTCCGTGACGGCTTTGATGGATTTGCAGATGGAACCGCCGATGAGTCCCATGCCGACTACAAGAATCTGCATAATGTTTCCTCCCTATTGTGAGCCTGCACGGGGCAGACCGAAAGTTAAGTTCTCTTTTATTGTAACACGAAAACGCCGGTGCGTCAAGCGTGTCCGCAAAAAGACGAACAGCTGTTCCAGGAAATCCATTGGAAATTTTTCTTATTCATAATTTGTGCAACAAATTGACTGGAAAACACCTTGCAAGGTGCGCCGGTTTGTGGTATACTAAAAAAGACGGTTCCCTCGGGAACGGTGAATGTTGGAAAACCAATACCCGAATGGTCGGGAATTTGAGAGAAAGAAGTGCAGATTGTATGACAAAAATTACAATTTTTTCAGGATTTCTGGGCGCTGGCAAGACCACGCTCATCAAGAAGCTGATTGCTGAGGCATATACCGGAGAGAAGCTGGTGCTGATCGAGAACGAGTTTGGTCAGATCGGCATTGACGGCGGATTTTTGCAGGATGCCGGCGTGGAGATCACCGAGATGAACTCCGGCTGTATTTGCTGCAGCCTTGTGGGCGATTTCGGCAAGGCACTGCAGCAGGTGCTGGAGCAGTATCACCCCGACCGCATTCTGATCGAGCCGTCCGGCGTGGGCAAGCTGAGCGATGTCATCCGTGCCGTGCAGAATCTCCACGCACAGGGGGTGGAGCTGGATGGCTTCACGACTGTGGTAGATGCCAAGAAGTGCAAGATGTATCAGAAGAACTTCGGCGAGTTCTTTGACAACCAGATCACCTATGCAAGCTGCCTGATCCTGAGCCACACCGCCGGTCTGTCGCAGGAGAAGCTGGACGATTGCGTACATCGTCTGCGTGCCTGCAATCCCGCTGCGCCTATCGTAACGACCGAGTGGGATCAGCTGACCGGCGCACAGCTGCTGGAGGCAATGACGCAGAAGAACACACTGGACGATGAGCTGCAGCAGCTTCTGGCGGAACAGCAGGAGCATCACCACCACGACCACGAGCATGAGGAGCATGAGCATCATCATGACCATGACCATGAACACGGCGAGGGCTGCACCTGCGGCTGTCATGACCACGATCACGATCATGATCACGGGGAACACGAGCACCATCATGACCACGACCATGACCACGGCGAGAACTGCACCTGCGGCTGCCACGATCACGACCACGAGCATCACCACCACCATGCGGACGATGTGTTCACCAGCTGGGGCGTGGAATCCGCACAGACCTATACTGTGGAGGAGATCACCGCAGCACTGGAAGCTCTCTCGAATGCAGACACCTACGGCATGATTCTCCGTGCCAAGGGCATTGTTCCGGCAAAGGACGGCAGCTGGATCCACTTCGACTATGTTCCGGGCACACCGGATGTTCGCCACGGCAGCGCCGGCACAACCGGCCGTCTTTGCGTCATCGGCTCGGGCATTCACGAGGATGCACTGAGCGCACTGTTTCACGCAGAATAAAAGATAAGGAGGCAGGAAAATGCCAGCTGCACAAAATGAACCCAACGATATTCCGGTATATCTGTTTACCGGATTTTTAGAGGCGGGAAAGACCAAGTTCATTCAGGAAACCATGGAGGATAAGCGTTTCAACTCCGGCGAACCCACACTGCTGCTGCTCTGTGAGGAGGGCGAGGAGGAATACGACGTTTCCGCCTTTCCGTGCAAGGACGTGTTTCTGCACACCATTGAGGATCAGGAGGACTTCAATCCGGAGAATCTGCAAAAAATCCTCAAGTCCTGCGGGGCGACCCGTGTCGTTCTGGAATACAACGGTATGTGGCCCATGAACCACCTGTTCCAGAATCTGCCGGATGACTGGGCGGTATATCAGGAGATGTTCTTTGCGGATGCCGGAACCTTCTTCCAGTACAACGCTAATATGCGCAGTCTGGTGGTGGATAAGCTGAACACCTGCGAACTGGTGGTATTCAACCGCTTTGAGAAGTCTATGGACAAGATGGAATTCCACAAGATCGTCCGTGGTGTCAGCCGCCGGACGGATATTGCCTATGAGTACACCGATGGCAAGGTGGAGTACGACGAAATCGAAGATCCGCTGCCGTTTGATGTCAATGCGCCGGTTATTCGGCTGGCAGACACAGACTATGCGCTGTGGTATCGGGACATCATGGAGGATCCGAAGAAGTATGACGGCAAGGTGATCTCGTTCCGTGGGATTGTAGCGAAAGACCCCAAGTTCCCCGCCAATACGTTCGCCGTTGGCCGCCATGTCATGACCTGCTGCGTGGAGGATATCACGTATAGCTGTGTTGTGGCAGAGTGGGAGAAGGCAAGCGTGCTTCAGACCCGCCAGTGGGTACAGGTCACCGGAAAGATTCACGTGCAGAAGCACAAGCTCTATCGTGGCAAAGGGCCGGTACTGCAGGTGCAGGAGCTCGTGATGACCAGCGCACCGGAGCAGGAAGTTGCAACTTTCTATTGATGTAAGAAAAGACACACTCTAATATACAAATACAAAACAGCACCGCAGTGCATTCCGCTGCGGTGCTGTTGCTTTTTGTAGAATAAGAACCTGTCTATATGCGTGTCTTTTCGGCAAATTTTGCTGCATCCTGCGTAAAAAATACTTGCCGGGCGACAGCCTACCTGCGTAATTTTTGCCTTGTCTGCAGCAAAATTATGCTCGAAAATCCACATATATTTCTTGTGAAGACAGGTTCTGGGACAGATTTACTTAGTTCTGCATGCCACGCATGATCCAGTCGTACATGCCCTGATACTGGAGTGCGGAGCTGCCCCAGGAGAAATCCTGCTGCATGCCGCGCTTTACGATGTCGTTCCAGTCCTCACGGTGGTCAAAGTAGATCTTCTTGGCGTAGTTGATGGTGTAGAGCAGATCGTCTGCGTTGTAGTGGGCAAAGGTGAAGCCTGTGCCGGTCTTTTCGTACTCGTTGTACGGAACGACGGTATCCTTCAGACCGCCGGTTTCCCGCACGATGGGCACAGTGCCGTAGCGCAGGGAGATCAGCTGTGTCAGACCGCACGGCTCAAACCGAGAGGGAACCAGCATGGCATCTGCGGCAGCGTAGAGCTTGTGCGCCAGGGGATCGGAGTAGAAGATGTTGGCGGAAACACGATCCGGATACTTCTCCTGATAGTAGCGGAACATGTTCTCATAGCGGCTTTCGCCGGTGCCGATGATGACAAACTGGGTGAAGTCGTCGGTGATGCGGTCGGCGATCCAGTCCACCAGATCCAGACCTTTCTGGTCGGTCAGGCGGGAGATGATGGCGATCATGAACTTGTTCTCGTCTGCCGGCAGACCCAGCTCTTTCTGGAGCGCCAGCTTCGCCTGCTTTTTCTTTGCGACTGCGTCCTTGTCGGAGTAGTGCACGCTGATCTTCTTGTCGGTCTGCGGATTATAGACATCGTAGTCGATGCCATTGAGAATACCGCGGAGAGACTTGGCACGTGCGCAGAGCAGACCGTCCAGCTGTTCGCCGTAATACGGAGTTTTGATCTCTTCGGCATAGGTTTCGCTGACGGTGGTGATGTAGTCGGCGTAAACCAGACCGCCCTTGAGCATGTTGGCATCCTGCTTGAATTCCAGCTTATCCGGTGTGAACATGTAGTCCGGCAGGTTGGTGTTGTAGACAAAGTGGCGGATGTCCCATACGCCCTGGAATTTCAGGTTGTGGATGGTCATGATGCTCTTGGTGCCCCAGTAGAAGCTGTGGGTGGCAAAGGTGCTCTTGAGGAAAACGGGGATCATGCCCGTCTGCCAGTCGTGGCAGTGGATGATGTCGGGGTGGAAGCCGATAACCGGCATTGCTGCGAGAACTGCCTTGCAGAAGAAGATAAAGCGCTCGATGTCCCAACGGGTGGAATCGCTGTAAGGCTGGTCGCACTTGAAATAATATTCATTGTCGATAAAGTAGAAGTGCACACCCTCATAGACATATTCCATGATACCAACGTGGACATTTTCCACATGCTGGCCATAATCCATGTAGAAATGGCTGACATAGCGGAACTGACTGCGGTATTCCCACGGAATGCAGGTGTAGTTGGGGAGAATCACACGGACATCATAGTTGTTGTGATCCAGACTTTTCGGAAGTGCGCCCACAACGTCTGCAAGACCTCCGGTCTTGACAAAGGGGACGCATTCGGATGCAGCAAATAGAATATTTTTCATCGTTTTCATATCGTGCCGTGCGGCACATACTCCTTCCGCATAAATTCAGGAAAAATCCGCCATGGGATTTTCTCCTCTTTATTATACTCTTTTTTTTGGCGCACGTCAAGAGATTTCACAAAAAACGAAAAAATCATTCCACAAATCGTTGTTGAAATTTGTAAAGGTTGTACATTGCCCTTTGAAAACAACGGTTTGACACAGCAGATGCCTGCCTTAGGATTCCGCCTGCATCAGCGCACCGGCAATCTGGCGGAGCACCGGCGCAGCGGAGACATTGCCGTAGCCGCCGTCCTCTGCCAGAACGGTCACTGCATACTTGGGGTTGGAAACGGGGAAAAAGGCAGTCACCCAGCCGTGGCAAATCTCCTCGCCGTCCTCGCTGAAGCGTCCGGTCTGGGCAGTGGAGGTCTTGGCACCCATAGGGACATGGCGTGGCTTCCCGGCAAAGTCGGAGTCGGCGGCGGCGTAGCACATCAGCGAGCGCAGATATGCAGCGGTTTCTGCGGAGATGCCCTGCGAATGACGGGCGGACGATTCACGGAGCACATTTCTGCCGTCCTCTGTGATGCCCCGCACCAGACGAACCTCCGGAAGCGTTCCGTCGCCGGCAATGGCGCAGGTCATGCGTGTGATCTGGAGCGGCGTGGCAGTGAGAATGCCCTGCCCGAAGCCGAAGTTGGCACGCTCTGCCGGAAGCTGGAGCTGCTGGAGGGTGGGAAGTGTGCCGCTGGAGGCAACTTGTCCGGTGGTGAGCGGAATCTCCTGTCCGAAGCCCAGTGCCTTTGCCGTCTGCCGTAGTGCTGCACCAGAAAGCTGCTGGCTCAGCTGAATGAAAAAGGGATTACAGGAATTGCGCATGGCGAGAGGCATGGTTTGTCTGCCGTGTCCCTGATCGTCGTGGCAGCGGAAGAGCTGTCCCTCCACGGAGATGGTGCCGGTACAGTCCCATTGGAACGTGTCCGCAAGTTCGCTGTCCTTGGCGCAGGCAGCCGTGACCAGCTTGAAAATGGAACCCACGGGATAGGCATAGAGGGCACGGTTGATCATGGGGCTGTCGGGATCTTGGATCGCCTCTTCCAGTGTGTCGGCGGTGTAGCCGGGGAAACTGGCGAGTCCCAGAATGTCGCCGGAGCTGACCTCCATGACCACGATGCATCCCTTTTCCAGACGGCTGCCGGCTGCCTCGCAGATGCGCTGGACATGGGCGTCCAGCGTGGTGAAAATACCGGCAGTGGGATTTTCGCCGTAGCGAATCAGCTTTCCCTCGCCGGCAAGTGCGCTGCCGCTGCCGTCCACGGAAAAGGTGACGCTCCAGCGGGAGTCCACGCTGCGCAGGATGCTGTCATAGTCCGCCTCCAGTCCGGCAACGCCAACACCCTGGGAGGTGTAGCCGATGAGGTGCTGCGCCGGCTGGTGGCTGCTGTACCGGCGGGGAATTTGCAGAACAGTGACGTCGGGGCAGTCGATCTCGGCGGTGTCCACCTGCCAGACAAAGGGCTTGCCCTCCTCTGCCTTGGCGCAAAATTCCGTGGGGTTGGGGACATGGGTGAGCAGGGCGGCGATTGCCTCTGGCGTGGGACTGATGACGGCGGTGCAGACGCTCTGCTCGTTGGTAAGAGAAACGCCGTTCCGGTCGTAAATGGTGCCGCTTGCCGTGCCGGCGCAGCAGGTGTATGTGCCCTGTTTGGCGGCGGTCTGTACCAGATCGCTGCGCTGTGCCAGCCACGCCAGCCATGCCGCAGCTCCGCAAAAACAGAGCACCAGCAGAAGCCGGAGCACCGCCAGACGATTTCGCATGTGTTCCAAAAAAATACCTCCTCTGCAACTGATTACAGAGGAGGTATGTGCTGTTTGGGGGAAATTATGCGTGCTTATTCCAGGACTTCAGAAGCCATTCCCAAAGCGAAGAGGATGATCAAAATGATCAGCATAATGGCAGAGAGAACCGTTCCGATGATGGAACAGATCATGCCGGCAGTCGCAAGACCGGCGCTGTTGCCGGAATTGGGCGTGCCGTAAGGCTGCTGCTGTGTGCTCTTGCGGGAGAGCATGGCAAGGAGCAAGCCGGGAATGCCGAAGATCAGACCGAAACCATAGGAGCAGGAGGTGGAGATGGAGAGAATGCCCAGAATCAGGGAGACTACTGCCTTGCCGTCCGTTTTGTTTGGCTGCGGATAGTAGGGCTGCTGTCCATACTGTCCATAGGCTTGCTGTTGCTGTCCGGCGCTTTGCGCATACGGATCCTGATAAGGCGGCTGCGGAGGCGGTGCGGGCTGCTGATAAACTGGCTGCTGATAGGTTTGCTGCTGACTGTATGCGGTATCGTTGCTTTGCATGTAGGGATTGGTGTCCGGTGCAGGCGGCGTTTCCGGATAGGGCGTGTCCATAGGAACCTCAATGGGTTCCGTGGGCGCTGGATTGCCGACGTGCGCACCGCATCTGGAACAGAATTGGGTGCCATCCGGCAGAAGCTCGCCGCAGGTTTCGCAGGTGATCATAGATGATGTTCTCCTTTCACGTTGTCATTTCTTTCATTACTATAGCATATTTCCCGGCATTTGTCAAACTTTTTCAGCACATGCTTATGATAGCCTCCCCTTTCAGGGGGGGCTTATTTGCGGTTTATATAACTAAATCAGCATATTTTTGAAAATGTTCCGGAGGAATGTTTTCAACGGTGTATCCGCAGAGAAAACAGGCGGGATGTCATATGTGTGCAGCTCATCCCTTCTGCTGTTCCTCCTGCTTTTTCAATAGGCGCACATCTGTGCCGACGAACTGCCAGAAGGTATAATTGGTGAACAGGCGGGAGGCGACACGCTCGTCGTACTGGCGGGAGATGCCGTCGTAGTCCAGATTGGTGCTGATGATGGTGGGCTTTTTCCGGTTCATACGGGTGTTGATGATGTTGTACACCATGGACTGGTAGAACTGGGTGTGGAATTCTGTCCCCAGATCGTCTATGATGAGCAGGTCGCAGGACAGGAGCAGGTCCAGCGTGTCGGTATTTCCGTCGCCTCTGCCGAAGTGCTCTTTCTCCACCTGCCGCAGGAAATTGATGGCAGAGTCATACAGGACGCTGTAGCCTTTTTGCAGGACGACGTTGGCGATGGCAAGGGAGAGGTGCGTCTTGCCAAGCCCTGTCTTGCCGAACATGAGGATGCTGGGGGATTCCGAGGTAAACTGGTTGGCATACTCCTGACAGAACAGGAATACCCGTTCCATGGCGGCGTAGCAGCTTCCGCCGGCGGCAGTGCGCTGGTTGCTGTAGTATTTCAGGGAGAACGTGGAGAAGCTGGACAGTTCAAACTGTGCGCTGCGGTTCAGCTCCTCTGTAGCGAGTTTGGCGGCGAGGGAAGTCAGACAGGTGCAGAACTTGGTGCGGCAATAGCCGGTGTCCTGACACTTTTCGCAGGTGTAATGGATCTCCAGATAGTCCGCCGGATAACCGTTCTGCGTCAGAAGCTTTTGCACCATCTGGTGCGCCTGTAGGTTCTGCTTTTGCAGCGCCTCAATTTTGGGACGGGTGTCACCGCCGTCACGGATGATCCGCATGACTTCCATGCTGGTGCGGGCAAGCTGCATATTGATCTCTGAGATTGCAGGGATGCGTGTTTCGATCTCCTGCATGCGCTCCTCGTTCTGCTGTTTTGCGGTGATGCGCCGCTGTGAGATGATTTGCAGAGCACGCTGGATCTGTTCTTCTTTCATACTCATTTTTATTCAACTCCTTGAAAAACACTCATTCGTCCGGATTGCAAACGAGGGACATGTATGCCTGTGCATTGCCGCTCTCGGAAGCGGCGGCTTTTCCCTTGCCGCTGCGGGGAGACTTCGGATCGCCGGCATCTGCCGGACGGTCGTACTTATCCACGTCCTCACGGGTGCGGTATCCCGCCTCCATCCATCTTGTCAGTACACCGTTGATGTAGGGGAAGGAGAGTTTCTCGATGTTCTCGATGTTTTTCTCATAGGCGTATGTAATCAGCTCTATGGGAATATTCTGCTCCTGCCATGCATCAATGAACTCCTGCTGCTTGGGGGTTGGCATACGGCGCATCTCGAAAGTCTTTTGGATATGGCCGGTGAAGGTGCGGCGATGCTCCGCCTCTTTGATGACCTCCGAAACCTGAGAAAGCGTCTGGATGCCGTCGTTCCACCAGGCGGTGGCGATGGTCTCAGCATAGGAGACGCTGGGCTTGTCGAGCTTGTCTTTACAATAGGTCAGCACTGTCAAAATGATCTCATTGCCGATGTTGTTATAGTCGTGCATCCACACCAGCGATTTCTGCTCCACGTAGCGCAGCGGTCTGCCCAGCTGCTGCTCCGCAATGTGGAACAGCGTTCTGAGGTCGTCCGAGTCTTTCAGTGCGGTGGCGATCTCCACCGGACTCAGCTCCACATTTCTGGCGCTGGAGAGGGGAACGATCTGGTTGGTGCGGCGTGCGTGGGACTTGGGCTCCGATTTTTCCTTGGTGTGCGACTCCTGCGTGGGGGCAAACAACTCTGTCTGCTGCCAGAACAGCACTGCTTCCTCCGCAAGCTCCCCGGAGATCGTCAGCGCCTGTGCAAGCTCTGCGGTGTCCACCTGTCTGCCGCTGTTCCGGAGCAGATACAGCAGCACTTTCAGCTGTGAGGGGGTCGCAAGCTTAAGGTATTGGTCTACGACAGCGTTCGGGACACCGAACATCTGCCCGAATCCGTTCATGCATATGGTGAGTTCCAAAAAAATTTCCTCCTTTTGCAAAAAACACTTGACAAATCCGTCGGGTTGTGGTATAATACATGATGTTGTCGCCGACATGTCGGAATTGGCAGACGAGACAGACTCAAAATCTGTTGCAGGCAACTGTGTGTGGGTTCAAGTCCCACTGTCGGCACCAATCTTTTTGGAAAGACCGTGGCTGGAAGTAATTTTCAGGCTGCGGTCTTTTTTGTGTTTATCCTATGCAGACGGCACGGGATTTTTTCCACGGCTTCCGAAAAAATGGGTAGAAAAAAACCCATGCTACATAAGTTGTAACACGGGGATTGATCCGCATTTCCGATCAAAGAAATACTTGGCGTGCCCAGAGGGATTCGAACCCCCGACCTACTGGTTCGTAGCCAGTCACTCTATCCAGCTGAGCTATGGGCACATTTGATTTTGTGGTTTGCTGTGTTGTGTCTCACAACGTCATTTATTATACCACAGCTTTCTTCGGTTGTCAATTATTTTTTCTTGAATTTTGCCGATTTCGAATAAAATAAAGTCTTTTTTTATTTTGCTTTATTTTCATTTGCTGATTTCAAGAAATGCAGTGAAAAAGAAAATTGAAACAGTGCTTCGAAAACGAAAAAAGCACTTCGAAGTACTTCGGAGTGCTGATTATTTCGTTTGTTTTCCGGCAGCCATCTTGTGAATGATGGAAATCAAAGGTAATCTTTGATCAGCGTGATGCAGGACTTACAGATCTTCTTGTCATTGAAGTCGATCAGATCGTCGGTTCTGGAGCAGAGCGCACAACAGCACTGTGCCTTCTGAATGATGATCTTCTCACCCTCGGTGTAGATCTGTAAATAGTCGTTACAGTCGATCTGGAGCTGACGGCGCAGTTCCTTCGGCAGGACAAAGCGTCCCAGACTGTCTACCCGACGCATAATTCCTGAATCCTTCATGGTAAAAACACTTCCTTCCCAGTCGCTTCTTTCTGAAAGAACGATTGGATATTTTTAAATTTGCAAGGGAATGCGCATTTTTTGAAGCGCTCCGTCTTGCTGGCTTCTATTATATGGTATTTGGCGTTTTTTGTCAATCTATGTTTTATGAATTTTTCGCAATATTAGTTTTGCTTATCACAATATAAATATAACTAATAGCTGAAAAGGTTGGTTTTTGAAAAAAATGCTTGACATTCCGGCAGGGATATGGTATAATAGTCTACGTTGCTTGTAATTCTGCGGCAATATGATAATATGAGACATTAGCTCAGTCGGTAGAGCATACGCCTTTTAAGCGTAGGGTCGAGGGTTCAAATCCCTCATGTCTCACCAAGAGATCCGTATCACGTGGTTGATACGGATTTTTTGTTATTTGATTGCTTGGGAGGACGTTGTTTGTGAATCAAGAGGAATTATCTCGCCGTGTTTCGACGATTGTGGAGCGTGGCATTGCGCAGGGACAGATCGCAGGTGCCTGCGTTGGCGTTTATCAGAATCAGGAGGAGTTGCTCTGCGAGGCATACGGACTGGCGGACAGGGAGAGCGGGCGTGCTATACAGACGGATGCACTGTTCCGGATCTTTTCCATGACCAAACCGGTGACGGCTGTGGCGACCATGATGCTGTGGGAACGGGGCGTTCTGGAGCTGCGGGATCCGGTGCACTGGTATATTCCGTCGTTTCGGGACAAGCTGGTGGAACAGGACGGCGCACTGGTGCCGGCGCAGGAGGAAATCACCATCCAGCACCTGCTGAACATGACCTCCGGCATTCCGTATCCGGGGTGTGGCAGCGAGTCCCTGCAGCAGATGAGCCGGTTCTATGACGAGATCAACCGCCGGCTGGATACCGACCATCCGGTGGATACGCAGGAGTTCGCTGCACGGGTCGGCGCAGAAGTTCCGCTGCTGTTCCAGCCGGGAGAGAAGTGGTATTATGGCGCTTCCGCCGATATTCTGGGTGCTGTGCTGGAGCGTGCCGCAGACAAACCGCTGGACGAGCTGTATCGGGAACTGATCTTTGCGCCGCTGGGCATGACTGAAACAGACTTCTGGATTCCTGCGGAAAACCGCTCCCGTCTGGCGCAGCTCTATCTGTGGAATGATGAGAAGCAGACGCTTGCGGTGGAGCCGGATCCTCATATGGGCATGACCGACTATCGTAAAAAGCCGGCGTTTTTTTCCGGCGGTGCCGGACTGGTTTCCACGCTGCATGACTATGCGCAGTTTGCCAACATGCTGGCGGGAAAGGGTGTGCACAAGGCGAGCGGGGCACACCTCATGGGCGAACATACCTGGCGGTATCTGACGACGCCGCAGATGACGGCGGCACAAAAAGCGAACATCGACTGGCCGCAGCTCACGGGTTATTCTTACGGCAACCTCATGCGTGTGCTGGAGAATCCCATTGCCTGCCGCAGCAATGTGCCGGCAGGGGAGTTCGGCTGGGATGGCTGGACGGGGCCGTATTTCTGCGTTTCTCCGTCGGACGGCACTGTGCTGATCTATCTGATTCAGGCGTGCAACGGCAGCAACAGCGACATTGTACGGCGGCTGCGCACGGCAGTGTTTGGCGTGCTCTCCTGAGGAAAGACGGGTGGTTTTGGTGCAGGATGTGACGAGTAATCTAATTTTCAGCCTGAATGCCACTGTGCCGGTCTTCCTCATGATGGTGTTCGGCTGGTGCATGCAGAAGGCGGGACTTCTGGACGAGCACACCACGCAGAAGGTCAACCAGTTTGTGTTTCGGGCGCTGCTTCCGGCGCTGCTGTTTATGGACTTGTCCACGGCGGATTTCCAGAAAGTATGGGACACCAGGTTCGTGCTCTTCTGCTTCTTTGCCACGGCGTGCAGCATCGGCATTGCCTTTCTCTTCTCGCTGCTGCATAAAGACCATGCAGAGCGGGGCGAGATCATTCAGGCGGCATACCGCAGCAGTGCGGCGATTCTGGGCATCGCCTTTGTCAAGAACATCTATGGTGAGGCGACCATGGCAGCACTGATGATCGTGGGAACGGTACCGCTTTATAATGTAGCAGCGGTGATCGTGCTCTCACTCACAGCGCCGGTGCAGGAGAGCGGGAGCGTGAGCCGGAAGCAGCTGGCAGTGCGCACTGTGAAAAATGTGCTGACCAACCCCATCATTCTGGGCATTGTGGTGGGGCTGCTCTGGTCGGTGCTGAAGATTCCCCAGCCGGTGATTCTGACAAAATCTGTTTCTTATCTGGGCAACATGGCGACACCGCTCTCGCTCATTGCGCTGGGGGCATCATTTCATGTGCGCAGCGCCAAGGGAAAACTGCCGGTGACGGTGGGAATCTCTGTGATGAAGCTGCTGGCATTTTGTGCGATCTTCCTGCCGGTTGCAGTGCTGCTGGGATTTCGGGAGGAAAAGCTGGTGGCGATTCTTATAATGCTGGGCAGCGCCGTGACGGGAAGCTGTTTTGTCATGGCGAAGAACATGGGACACGACGGAACGATTACCGCCTGCGCCGTGATGCTGACCACGCTGCTCAGTGCGCTGACGCTGACCATGTGGCTGTTCGTGCTGAAGAGTATGCAGCTGATATAAGAGCTCGTGTTCATAGGCGTCTATCTACGTCTTTTCGGCAAATTTTGTTGCATACTGCGTTAAAAATTCTTGCCATACGAAAGTATGCCTGCAAATTTTTGCCTTGTCTGCAAAAAAATTGCTCGAAAACCCGCATATATTTCCTATGAACACAAGCTCTAAAACAATATCCCATAAAATGCGGAAAGCAGGCGGAGTTTCAGTCCGTCTGCTTTTTTTTAAGCTGTCTTTTTAGAATCATGACGCTTAATCCCAGTATTGACGGTAGAGTTCAGCGACCTTTTCAGCGAACTCCCTGCGCAAATTTTCCGGCCGGAGGATTTCCACATTTCCACCGTATTTCATCACCCATCGGTGGAAACTGTCGTTGATGCCGATGCGTGCCCGCACCAGAACGAAGCCGCTGTTGTCCGGATCGTCCTGTGCGCTGGCATAGGCGCCAAGCTGCTCCAGCATGTCGTCCAGCAGAAAGCGTTTGACCCGCAGAGTGACCAGTTCGTAATACTTCGGCTCGAAGATGTCCAGCACAGCACCATCCGGTTTTGGAATTTCCGGAAGCTGGCGGAACTTCTCTCCGGCGACGATGTTCCGCATGCGGTCGATGCGGTAGGTGCGGAGGTGGCTGTTCTCCACACTGTAACACTTCAGATAGAACCGCTCGCTGAAATAGATGACCTGGCAGGGGAGCAGGGTGCGGGATTTTTCCTGATAGTGAAAATGGCGCTGGGCATCCATTTTGCCGTAATCGAAGTTGAGAGTGCGCTTTTCGGCGATGATGCGGTGGATGGCGTCCAGATTCTCCAGCAAGTCCAGAGAGGGCGCACCGCAGGTGCTGATGGAAACACGGCTCATCAGCTGGCGCACTTCGCTCTCGGAGCAGAGTCCCTCGAACTTGTGGATCAGCTTTCGCTTTTGTTCGGGGGAGAGGAACTTGTTGATGGAGATGGAATCCACGATGAACCGGATTTCGTTGAACTTGAATGGTTTGCCTTTCATGCGGTAGAAATGGGTGTTGTGCGGGCCACGGCGGATATCGATGTCATATCCGGCGTACATCATTCGCTCCAGATCCCGCCGGATGGTGGCGGCGGAGACCCGCTCCATGTTCTTTTCCTCCGCCAGATACCGCTGGATCTCCTCGATGGTCACGCCTTTTTCCGCATTTGTTCGGCGGTTTAGAAAATCGTAGAGAAATAACATGCGTTCGCTATCCATAAACTTCCTCCTTTTTGTTGTCCGGTTACCATTATTATAACATATTTCGCCAAAATGTCCAGCCCTCGGATTTTTTTAAGTTTATTTACGCCGGTTTCTTGACAGCGTATCCTGGATATGCTACACTTTGGATATGGAATCGAAACGCCTTTCTGAAAGGAGTCAAACATATGATCGCACGTTATGACCTCAGCGGTGTCTGGGAACTCTCTCTGGCGCAGATGGCAGGGAAACAGGTTCCCGCGGCTTTTGATGACACCATTTCCCTCCCCGGCACCACCTCTCTCGCCAAAAAAGGAACCCCCAATCCGGCACGGGAGACCGGATTCCTGACCGACGCCTATGCATTTGAGGGGCAGGCATGGTTTCGGAAAACCGTTTACCTCGATCCCGATTTTCTCGGACTTCCCATGCAGCTGACGCTGGAGCGCACCCGTATTACCACGCTGTGGATCAACGGCAGGCGTGTGGGCAGCTGCGACAGCCTGTGCACGCCCCACGTCTATGAGATTTCGGCATATGTGACGAAACCGCTGGTAGAGATCGTGGTCTGTGTGGAAAACACCGGCTATCCCACCAAGGGCGGACATCTCACCTCGCCGGACACCCAGTCCAACTGGAACGGCATCACCGGTAGCATGACGCTGGAGGTGTTTTCAGAGGTCTATGCGGATCATGTGCAGGCGTGTCCCGATCCGGAGCGGCGGGAGGTCACTCTGACCATGCAGCTCCACGGGGCAAAGACCGCTTCGTTTGCGGCAGAGGGCAGCGTTATGGAGGACGATGAGGAGGACAGCATTCCCACGTTCCAGACGCAGCTGACAGCTGATGCCAGCGGTATGGCTTCGGTGACGATTCCCCTGGAGGAGGCGTACTACGAGTGGAGCGAATTTCACCCCGCCCTGTACTGCCTCACCTACCGCATCAACGAGCAGGATTGCGGTTATCTCAGCTTCGGTATGCGGCAGTTCTGCACGGATGGTATGCGCTTTACCATCAACGGACAACCCACCATGCTCCGTGGCAAGCACGACGGACTGATTTTTCCACGCACGGGCTATGCGCCGACAGAGGTGAACGAGTGGATTCGCATTCTGGAGATCGCCAAGTCCTACGGCATCAACCACTACCGTTTCCACACCTGCTGCCCGCCGGATGCGGCGTTTACGGCAGCGGATCTGCTGGGCATCTACATGGAGCCGGAGCTGCCGTTCTGGGGCACGATCGCTGCGCCGGGAGAAGAGGGCTATAACGAGGCGGAACAGAATTACCTCATTGCACTGGGGGACAAGATGTTGGAGACATTCGGCAACCATCCCTCGTTCGTCATGTTCTCGCTGGGCAATGAACTGTGGGGGAGTCCGGAGCGTCTGGGAGAGATTCTGCGGCATTACAAGGCGCTGGACAGCCGTCATCTGTACACACAGGGCTGCAACAATTTCCAGCGCCTCCCGCAGATTCTGCCGGAGGACGACTATTTCGTGGGCGTGCGCCTGAGCAAGGAACGGCTGCTGCGCGGCTCTTACGGCATGTGTGATGCGCCGCTGGGACATGTACAGACTGACCGTCCCAGTACCATGCACACCTATGACGATGTCATCTTCCCCAAGCAGACGGACGGTGAGGATGACAGCAAGGTGCAGGAGATCGAGATTCAGTACGGCACCGGCGTCAAGAAAGTAAAGGTGGGGGACACCGCCGGCGGACTGGTTCCCACCAAGCCCATCATCACCCACGAGATCGGGCAGTATGAGGTGTATCCGGATTTTCGGGAGATCGAGAAGTACACCGGCCCGCTGAAGGCACGGAATTTCGAGGTGTTCCGGGAGCGCCTTGCAGCCAGGGGCATGCTGCATCAGGCGGAGCAGTTTTTCCGGTGCAGCGGCGCGCTGGCAGCTGCCTGCTATAAAGAAGAAATCGAGGCAGCCATGCGGTCGCAGTATGTGGCTGGTTTCCAGCTGCTGGATTTGCAGGATTTTTCCGGACAGGGCACGGCGCTGGTCGGTATGCTGGATGCTTTCATGGAGAGCAAGGGACTGATTTCGCCGGAGGAGTGGCGGATGTTCTGTTCCGACTGCGTGCTGCTGGCACAGTTCCCGTCCTATGTCTGCATCACCGGCGAGATGCTTGCGGCAAAGGTTTCCCTGCGCTGCGCCACGCCCGCATTTCCGGAACACAACATCATCGAGTGGCTTCTGGTGGCAGAGAACGGCGAGACGCTGGGCGAGGGGAACTTTACGCTGGCCAAGGCGGAAGTCGGGCTGAACGAAGTGGGCAGCATTTTCTGCCGGATGCCGGAGGAGGTGCAGCGCCCCATGCGGATGCATCTGGTGCTGTCGGTGCGGGACACCGATGTGTGCAATGCCTACGACCTTATGCTCTATCCGGCGATCGCCATGCCGGAGCTTGCCGACCATGGGACACTGTGCGTGACAGAGAAGCTGGACGAGGCACTGCAAACGCTGGAAAACGGCGGTGCTGTGCTGTTCCTGCCCACGGAAACGGCGCAGGCGATTGAGGGATTTTACTGTACGGATTTCTGGTGCTATCCCATGTTTCGGGACATCTGCAACTGGATGAAAAAGCCGGTTGCGGTGGGAACCATGGGGCTTTGTATTCAGGCAGATCATCCGGCACTGTCGGCATTCCCCACGCAAGAGTACAGCACGCCCCAGTGGTATGACATCGTTTCCGCAGCGGACTGTGCGATTCTGGATGACACCGCTCAGACACTGACGCCCATTGTCCAGATGATCGATAACTTCGAGCGTAACCACAAGCTTGGCATTGTATGGGAGGCAAAGGTCGGCACCGGCAGACTTCTGGTGTGCACCAGCCGGCTCTCCCGCATTGCCATGCGTCCGGAGGTGCGCTGGTTCGCCAAGAGTCTGCTGGATTATGCGGCATCGGAGGAGTTCGCACCGGAACAGAAAATGACACCGGCGCAGCTGCGGCAGATCTTTGAAAAGGTATAAGAACCTGTCTTCACAAGCGTATCCACGTGTCTTTTCGGCAAATTTTGCTGCATACTGCGTAAAAAATACTTGCCGGGCGACAGCCCGCCTGCGTATTTTTGCCTTGTCTGCAACAAAATTATGCTCGAAAATCCACATATATTTCTTGTGAAGACAGGTTCTAATAGAATATCATGTCATGCGAATGAAAAATCCCGTGCAGAGGCGAAACTCTGTACAGGATTTTTGGTTATATTTGTGTGAAAAGAGTTATTCTACCGGATTGACGATTGTGCCAATGCCCTCCACTGTACAGGTGACAACGTCGCCGTGCTTGAGGTACTTGGGCGGATGGAAGCCCATGCCCACACCGGCAGGCGTTCCCATGGAGATGATCGTTCCGGCAGGGATGCGCATGGCGTGGGACAGTTCTTCAATGACATAGGGGATGTTGTGGATGTACAATTCGGTGTTGCACTTCTGCCGCAGTTCTCCGTTGACGTGGCAGGTGAGATTCAGCTTCGGCGGAAAGGAGAAGCTGTCCGCCGTGACCAGACACGGTCCCATGGGTGCGAAGCCGTCCAGACTCTTGCCCCGGAACCACTGCTTGTGGCGCATCTGGATGCATCTGGCGCTGACATCGTTCATGATGGTGTAGCCGAACACATAGGAGGCAGCGTCCTCTGCCTTTGCGCCCTGAATGTCCCTGCATACCACGAACGCCATTTCCACCTCATAGTCCAGATCGGTGACGATGTCAAAGTGTCCCTGAATGGGATCGCCGGGGGCAACTGCCTCGTTGACATGCTTGGCAAAATAGATGGGGAACTTCCGCTCTCCGCCGTATTCCTGTCCCATGACACCCACGCTCTCCCTGGCGTGCTCCGAGAAGTTGACGCCAAGGCAGATGATGTCCCGAGCCGGACGGGGGATGGGCGCCAGCAGTTTGACCTGTGCCAGCGGAACGGCTTCTCCGGATTTCTCCGGCAGCAGCGCAGCCGCAGCATCACGCTGCCGGTCGGTCATGGTGACAGCAAGCTCTGCCATGTCGGCAAAGTGCAGTCCCAGCGCCTTCGCCGGCACGATGCCGGTTTCGTCCGCTGTCAGCACGCCAAGGTGCTCCGTGCTGTTTTGCAGATAGGTGACCAGTTTCATATGCAAGTACCTCCTGTCAGGACTCTTCCAGCTGTGCGTTTACGCCGCAGGTTTCCAGTCCCTCGTTGGCGGTAGTTCCGTCGTCATGTTTCCGGTTCTTGGGAAATACAAACTTCAGCAGGATGGGGGTGACGATCGTGGTGAATACGACCATGATGACCAGCGGTGTCATGAACTTCTCGCTCATCAGTCCCACGGAAGCGCCCTTGTTGGCGACGATCAGAGCGACCTCACCACGGGATATCATGCCGATACCGATTTGCAGGCTCTCTTTGTTGGTGTAGCGCATGATCTTTGCGCCCAGTCCGCAGCCGATGACCTTGGTGGCAACGGCAACCAGCATCAGCAGGAGCATAAAGATGATCAGCTTGCCGGTCAGACCGTCCAGTGTCATGGCAAGTCCGATGTTGGCGAAGAAGATGGGGGAGAGAAGCATGTAGGAGAGGGTGTTGAAGCGGTTGACTACGTATTCATTCTTTTTCAGACCGGATACGGCAAGGCCGGCAACGAAAGCGCCGGTGATATCTGCGACACCGAAGAACAGCTCTGCGGCAAAGGAGAGCAGCAGGCAGAAAACAAAGGTGACGATGTTGTGGCGCTGGAGGTTCTTGTTGCTGGATTCCCGCCATTTTTTAAAGAAGAAGTGGTACAGGACAGCGACGCCGATTGCCACAATGAAGAATGCCAGAATGTTGATGACCACGGCGAAGATGCCGTCGCCCACCAGAGCCGAGCCGAGAGTCCTGGCAGATTCGCCGTTGCCGGACTTCTTGCCGCCCAGACTGATGACAACGGTCAGGGCGATGATGCCCAGAATGTCGTCAATGACAGCTGCACCCAGAATGGCGTTTCCGGCACGGGAGTTCAGCGCCCCCAGCTCCTTCAGGGTTTCCACGGTGATGCTGACAGAGGTTGCTGTCAGGACAACGCCGATGAAGATATTCTGCCAGAACAGGGATGCCATCTCCGGATCCTGATCGGTATTGTACAGATCTGCCAGGAAATAACCGCCCAGCAGCGGAACGATGACACCGACCAGGGCGATGACGAAGGAGGCGAGTCCTGCCTTTTTCAGCTCCTGAATGTCGGTTTCCAGACCGGCGCTGAACATGAGGACGATAACGCCCAGCTCAGCCAGACTGACGATCAGATCGTTGCGCTCTACCACATCCAGCAGCATCGGCCCCAGAATGATACCGGCAGCCAGTGCGCCTACAACCTGCGGCAGGCTGATGCGTTTGGTCAGCAGACCGAGGAGTTTGGTGGAAAGCAGAATGATTGCGATCTGCAATAAATACGAATAGTCATTGTTGAACAAAAACTCTTTGAAAGCGCTCATAAAAAGCTTCTCTCCCTTTTTCTTAATGAATTCTCAAATTTGGCAATTAGCTTTGCGCCAGCATTTGCCGCAGCGCAGCGTGATCCATGCCGTTTGCCTTGCCGTCCTGATTCAGGTCGGCATTGGCAGCACCCTGCCGGCTCAGCTCGGCATTGCCCAGCAGATAGCGCCCCAGCAGCACCAGATCGTTCAGCTTGACGCTGCCGTCTGTGTTCACATCGCCGAGGCTTCCGGATGCTGCAGTGGTTGTGGACGGGGTGGGTTTTGTGGTGACAGCAGTGGTCGTGGAGGGCTTGGTGCCGTCCGGTTCTACACCGGAGTAGAGCACGCCGTTCTGGTAGAGCGGAATGCGGTCGGAAATCACGTATTCCCCTGCGTTTTTCAGCAGATCCGCATTGGAGTAGTCGTTGGAGGCATCCCAGCCCGACTGATAGTCGGGAAATACCAGCGCCAGAAGCAGTTCGCACTGGTGCTGTCCCTCGGAAATGGGCATGGCAGCTCTGCCGTCCGGATAGGTGATCTCAATATAATAGATGTTCCCCTGATACTGGGTGATGGGGGAGATCTCTGCGGGCTTGCAGTCGTCGTACATCTTCGCCTGATCCCGATCCACACGCACCGCTACATCGGAGGGCTGGTATCCGGCGCTGATGACCTCGGAGAGATCCATGTAGTACCGGTAGGACATGTTGTCCTCAATGCGTGCCGGCCATGCGCTGTGGTTGGTGAACTTGAAGCTCAGAGTGACGCCGCTGTCACTGCTTTTGAGTTTGGTCTCCACATAGAACTCCTGATCCCGCTGTTCCGGTTCGGGAAAATTCGGGTCGGGCTTGCTGTCGGAGACGGTGTTCATCTTGCAGAGCAGGGCGGTGAAGCCGGCGTTATAGTCGCAGGCAACCTCGTTGTTGATATAGTTCTGCCGGTCGTCGGTGTAGGTGCCGTCCTCGTTGGGACCGCCCACCAGTGCGCCGTAGAGGATGTGGCGGTTGGTTTCCGGCGTATCCAGCGCATTTTTCCAAGAGGCATGCGCCGTCCGGTGGTGGGGATTCTTGGGGAAGTTCTCGCCGTATCCCACCACAAAACTCTGGTGATCCGGATTGTCGCCGAGGCTGTAGTCGATCTGTTCCTGATAGAACTCCTGATACTTTTTGGTATCGGTGCCCTTGAGCACCGTGTCGCACGCCACGCTTGCCAGAAAACCGGCGGTGTTGGCATAGCGCAGACATCCCCATGTGGTCAGCCAGCGCAGACCGCCGTCCAGCTCCTTCACAGAGTCCGTCCAGTAGTCCAGATGCTTTTTCACACGGCTGGTGTAGAAGCTGTCGCCGGTGTTGATGGCGTACAGCAGCAGACCGCCCTGCATCACATCGTCCCAGCACATACCCCACGAGTATTTCAGCTCGTCGCTGCCCAGCTCCTTGCCCAGATTGGGAATGTAGGAGGCTGCCTTGTCCAGATAGCTCTTTTCGCCTGTGGCAATGTAGAGCCAGTTTGCCGCATAGAACAGCTCGTCATAGAAGTGCGAGGAGCGGTAGAAGCCGCCGGCATCGCTGTTGTTGTATGCGTCATCGCTTCTGGTCTTGTCGGCGAGGGCAAAGATGTTCTCCGCATGGGAGAGGTAGCTGTCCGCATTGGCGCTCTTATCCTTGAGGGCACAGTAGCCGGCAGCCAGCGCCGCAGCCATCTCGCCGCAGACAGCGGAGTCTGTCCCGCGCAGCACGGCTCTTGCCTTGTCGTAGTCTGCGCCGTTGTCCTTCATGCCGTACTCCAGCAGCTCTACCGGCCCCCACCAGGTGTGATCCATCTGTCCGCTGCCCACCTGATAGACCACAGTGTCGCCCTCATCGCAGGCGGCGAGGTAGTCCAGCACGAAGGTGAGGTTGTTCATGTAGGTCTCCATCTGTCCGGAGCGCTCCACGCCGTCCGGATACTGGTACAATCCCCATGCCAGCATGGAGGCGGAGTACGCCATGGGCAGGTTGAATTTGACGTGGTCGCCGGCATCGTACCAGCCGCCTGTGACCTCATCGCTCAGCGTGGAGTCGGCACGCCATTCCACACGATTCCAGGACGGCAGAGGTCCGGCCTGCTGGCATTCGTAAAAGTACAGGGACTTTTGCAGGGCTTCCGCATAGTTCTGGGTATCGGCGGCGGCAGCAGGCAGCGCACCTGTGCCGGACACAGCGCCGGTGCTCAGACAGACCGCCAGAAGAAGTCCGGTGAGTCGGTGTCGTTTGTTCATTGGTTGCATTCCTTCCTTTCTTTTTTGTGCTTTGTTTCAGAGCCTGTTCTCCATAGAAAACGCTTTGAAACGCATTTTAAATAGGTAACAGACCCATTCGCATTTTATTATGACACCTTTTCACGGAATTGTCAAGCTGTTTTCATGAGAATATCACAGCATCCGTGCCGGTTTTGCAGCGGAGAATCCGGTTTTTGTTTAGTTTGTACGCTTCTCGAGGGGGAATTCTGTAAGAAGTGACAAAAATTTTAAAATGGAGGATTGTACCTTGCAAATTTTCAGCGGACGTGTTATAATAAACTTGAGTATGCAGGCGGAGAAGCGGAAGCCAAAAACGGCTGACTGCTCCCAAAAAGCTGCGTACAGGAACTCGCTTTTCAATACGGGTTCTGCGACTGGGCGTTCCGGATTCCATCGGAATTCAAAAGAGCGCCAGAAAAGTTAGGAGGAAGATTGTAAAGTGGAAAAGAATGTTAAAAAGGGAAAAAAGGTAACCGTTCTGGGCGCAGGTAATGTTGGTGCGTCTATCGCATTTGCACTGGCAATTAAAGGCTTATGTTCGGAGCTGCTGCTGGTGGATATCAATAAGCCGAAGGCAAAGGGCGAAGCAATGGACATCATGCAGGGCAACGCATTCTGCCCCACCTGTGATGTGCACGACGGCGACTATCCGGATGCTGTGGGCTCTGATGTGGTAATCATCACAGTCGGCATCGCAAGAAAGCCGGGTCAGACCAGAATCGACCTCTGCAAGACCAACGCAAAGATCATGGCATCGGTTATGCCGGAGATCACCAAGTATGCCCCCAATGCATGCTATGTGATCGTCAGCAATCCGGTTGACGTGCTGACCTATGAGGCAATCCGTGTTTCCGGTCTGAGCCCGAAGCAGGTGATCGGCTCCGGTACCGTTCTGGACTCCTCCCGTCTGCGTACCTGTCTGTCCGACCACGCTGGTCTGAACATCAAGAACATCCACGCATATGTATTCGGCGAACACGGCGATTCTTCCATGATCCCGTGGTCTCTGTCCAGCATCGGCGGCATGAAGTTCGATGAGTACTGCCAGACCGTTGAGAATCTGGGCGATAAGGATGCCATTGAGCAGGAAGTTCGTGACGGCGGCGCTGAGGTTATCAAGTGCAAGGGCGCAACCTATTACGCAATCGCTCTGTCTGTCAGCACCATCGTTGAGGCAATCCTGCGGGATACCAAGGCTGTTCTCACAGTTTCTACCCTGCAGGACGGCACACACTATGGCATCAAGGATGTCTGCCTGAGCCTGCCGTGCGTTGTCGGCGCAAACGGCATTGAGCGGGAACTGACTCCTCCGATGACTGAGGAAGAGATCGTTCGCCTGAAGAAGAGCGAAACCGCACTGCGTCAGGTAATCAACGAAATGTCTCTCTAAGAGCCGCAGCAAGGCTCTGAAAATTGCCCAAAGGGCACCAAGCCAAACCGCCGGGCAATCTGGAAGACTTTTCCGATTTCCGGTGGTTTTTCGGGTGTATTTCCCGAAACTAGAATTCAAAACCGCTGTCCGGCACCGGACAGCGCCAACCGGAAGGTTGATTAGAAAGGAACGGAAAACTATGGATTATGCAGCAGAATCTTTGAAACTGCACTATGAATGGCAGGGAAAAATCGAGGTAACCCTCCGTGCACCGCTGGAAACCGCAGATGACCTTTCTCTGGCGTATACCCCGGGTGTTGCACAGCCCTGTCTGGAAATTCAGAAGGATGTTTCCAAGAGCTATGACCTGACCCGCCGCGGCAATCTGGTGGCCGTTATCACAGACGGCACCGCTGTTCTGGGTCTGGGCGACATCGGTCCGGAAGCAGGCATGCCGGTTATGGAAGGCAAGTGTGCCCTCTTCAAGCGTTTCGGCAATGTGGATGCCATCCCGCTCTGCGTTCGCTCCAAGGATGTGGACGAGATCGTCAACACCGTTCGTCTGCTGGCTGGCAGCTTCGGCGGCGTAAATCTGGAGGATATCTCCGCACCCCGCTGCTTCGAGATCGAAAAGCGGCTGAAGGAATGCTGCGATATTCCGATTTTCCACGATGACCAGCACGGTACTGCTGTGGTAACGCTGGCTGCAATGCTCAACGCACTGAAGCTGACTGGCAAGGACATCCACCAGATCAAGGTGGTTACCAGCGGTGCAGGCGCAGCAGGTATCGCAATCATCCGTCTGCTGATCGCAATGGGTCTGGATCCGCACCACGTAATCCTCTGCGACCGCCACGGCGCAATCTACGAGGGACGTGACAACCTGAATGCACAGAAGGAAGAGATGGCTGCTATCACCAACAGCGGTCACAAGAAGGGCACGCTGGCTGAGATGCTGGTTGGCGCAGATGTTTTCATCGGCGTTTCCGCACCGGGTTGTGTAACACCGGAAATGGTAAAGACCATGGCAAAGGATCCGATCATCTTCGCAATGGCAAACCCGACACCGGAGATCATGCCGGATCTGGCTCTGGCATCCGGCGCAGCTGTTATGGGCACCGGACGCAGCGACTTCCCGAACCAGATCAACAACGTTCTGGCATTTCCGGGTATCTTCCGTGGCGCACTGGATGTTCGTGCAAGCGAGATCAACGACGCAATGAAGATCGCTGCTGCAAAGGCAATCGCCGGTTTTGTTACCGATGACAAGCTGGCAGCAGATTACATCATCCCCAGCCCGCTGGAGGATGGCGTTGCCGCAGCAGTTGCCAAGGCAGTCGCAGAGGCAGCCAAGGAAACCGGCGTCGCTAGAGTATAAAAAGCAAAGCGGTAAATTCGCTTTTGAAAACGAGAGGGGCAGGGAGAAATCTCTGCCCTTTTCGCCGCAGTTTTTGCTTTTTCAGAAAAATTCGGGAATTGTGAAAAAAGTACTTGCAGAATCTGAAAAAATGTGCTACAATAATTCTGTTCGGAACATATTTGTGATCGGATTGTGTCTATGAAGAAAAAAACAATATGGAAAAAACGGTGCGGCAGCCTTTTGGCGGGTGCTTTGCTGACCGGAGCAGTCGCTCTGGTGGGATGGCAGGGGATCCGCAGCTTTTCGGATGCCAAAACGCCGGCAAAGGTACACCGGCTGGCGGCGGAGTCGTCGGCAGTTTCTGCGGTGTCATCATCGGTTTCGGTATCTGTGCCGGAGTCATCTGTTTCCAGTTCTGCGAAAGCAACCCGCAAGGCGGCATCCTCGAAATCCGCAGCTGCGACAGAATCCACCCGGGCGGTGTGCGATGTTTCCACACCCATGAACCTCAACACGGCGACGGCGGAGGAATTGCAGGTACTGCCGGGAATCGGGGAGGTTCTGGCGCAGCGCATTGTGGCATATCGGGAGCAGATTGGCGGATTCCGGAACCTTGAGCAGCTGCTGGAGGTAAATGGCATCGGAACAGTGAAGTATGCGGAAATCGTTCCGATGCTGTACCTGCCGGAGGAAACGCCGGACGAGGAGGAATCGCCGGACGAGGAGGAATCGCTCCAGCCGGAAGAAGTTCCAGAGGAGTCTTCTGCGGCGGACATGCCGGAAGAGGCGGCGCCAGATGCGGCGGAACCGCCGGAACCTGTTTCCTTTCCAATCGATCTGAACACGGCAACTCATGAGGAACTGATGCGGATTCCGGAGATGACGGAAACGCTTGCCGATGCGATTTTGATGCTGCGGCAGGAGATCCGGTACTTTTCCTCGCCCTATGAGCTGCTGTATGCAGAGGGAATGACGGATCAGCGGTTCGAGAAGTTGCGGGATTTTGTGACAGTTCTGCCGGAAAACCGCCCGTAGCGCAAATGTTTCTGTGGAAAATCACGATTTTAACCGTTTTGTAACCATTTCCGCAAATGCACAATTTATATGGCAATGTGTACAAAAAAACGAGTTAATTTTTGTTTTGTATCACTGAAAAAAATGAAAGAATGGTATAATCCATTGACATTTGATTCGAATTGTTGTATATTAAGCTTATCCGAAAAAATGTTCTTTTGACGATGCAAAATTGACAGAGAGAACAGATTCCGGAAAAGCGGCTGCGCTTTCCGAAATTCGGAGCGCATTTTAGCGCATTTTATAGGATTATTACGCCGGAAGCCCGAATGGACGGCAGACGGTGTAATATATATATTTAAGGAGGAAAATTCCAATGAACAAGTTGAAAAAGACACTGGCTTTGATGGCTGCTCTGACTATGACTGCAACTGCATTCGTAGGCTGCGGCGACAAAGAAGATTCTTCTTCTACTGCCGATTCTTCTGTTGCTGAGTCTTCTGCTGATGAGAGCAGCGCAGACGCTGAGAGCAGCGAAGATGCAGACAGCAGCGAAGCTGAAGGTGGCGACACCACTGGTGCTCCGACTCCGGACGGCACTCTGAAGGACGACGATGACACTCTGAGCATTCTGTGCTGGACTGACACCGACCTGAAGGCAATGTTCGATGTTACTTCTGCAAAGAACCCGACCTATGTAAACGTTGGTTCCAGCGGTAGTGAGGCTAACGAGCAGTACGTTCAGTACTTCTCTTCTGGCTCTGACGTTGACCTGTTCGTTTGCGATGCAGACTGGGTAATGAGCTATGAGAACAACGACGAGTACACCGCTCCGCTGTCCGCTCTGGGCATCGATGAGAGCATGTACAAGGATGCTTACGGCTACACTGTAACACTGGGTACCGACAGCAACGGCGTTCTGAAGGGTGCTTCCTGGCAGGCAGCTGCCGGCGGTTACGCTTACAGAGCTGACCTGGCTGAAGAATACCTGGGCGTAACTTCTCCGGAAGATATGCAGGCACAGATCGGTGACTGGGATGCATTCTGGAAGACCGCTGCAACTGTATACGAGAAGTCTGGTAACAAGACTGCTATGGCTGATACCATCGCCGGCGTATGGAGAGCATACTCCGCTGGTAACAGAACCACTCCGTGGATCGACGCTGATGGCAAGTTCCAGCCGGATGCAACCAAGGACTTCATCACCATGGCAAAGGAAAACTTTGACAAGGGCTACATCACCAACGTAAGCCAGTGGACAGACGACTGGAAGCTGATCGGTCAGAGCGAAGGCACACTGGCTAACGCTACATTCGGTTACTTCTTCCCGTCTTGGTCTATGGCTGCTGGCGGCCAGCTGCAGGACGGCGAAGGCGGCGAAGGCGGTTCTACTTACGGAATGTATGGCTACACCATGGGCCCGACCGGTTGGTACTGGGGCGGCTCTTGGCTGTGCGTATCCCCGAACTGCAACAGCGCAACTGCAGCAGCTCAGTTCGTATACGATATGACCATCAACGCAGACACCATGAAGCAGTACGCTCTGGCTCACTCTGACTTCGTAAACAACAAGACCGTTATGGCTGACGTTGTTGCTGAGGGCGCTAACAAGAACCCGCTGCTGAAGGACGGTCAGGATCAGTTCTCTACTCTGCTGGATTCCGCTGATAACATCAAGCTGGACGGTATCGCTGGCCAGAACGACGGCACCATCAACGATGCTTTTGTAACTGCTGTACAGTCTTACTGCAACGGCGAACTGGATAGCGAAGAAGCTTGCCTGGATAACTTCCTGGATGCTGTTTCTGCCGCTCTGCCGGACGTACAGGTTGACTAATTCTCGTCACACTGAACGAATCTTTTCATAAATATATCGCCTACAGGGGGAGAACACTGCCCTTGTAGGCATATATTTATCATAACTCTTACTATTCTACTTAATTTTTGAGAGGGTGATTCTATGGCATCTACGGCACAGTCCCGTATTAAGTCCATTAGCTACGCCAAGTACGGGTATCTGTTTATCCTGCCGTTCTTCCTCGTCTATTGCTTTTTCCAGATCTGGCCTCTGATCAACACCTTTATTCTAAGTTTTCAGGGCAACGCAAGTCACACTGGCGAGTTCGTGGGATTCGATAACTACCAGACACTGCTGTTCGGCGGTGACGGCCGTAGTTTGAGAAAAATTCACACACAGTTCCTGGAAGCACTGGGCAATACTGTTATTCTGTGGGTTGGTAACTTCATTCCGCAGATCCTGCTGTCCCTGCTGCTGGCTGTATGGTTTACCGATTCAAAGCTGCACATCCCGGGCAAGGGCTTCTTCAAGGTTGTTATGTACCTGCCGAACATCATTACCGCAGTATCCGTTGCAGCTCTGTTCCTGCGACTGATCTCCAACCAGACTTCCAGTGCTGTAAACGGCATCTGGATGAGTTGGGGTCACGAGAAGTTTGACTTTGAGGGTGCAAAGATTTATGAGGGTACTGCCGGCTGGTCTCGTGGTATCGTTATGTTCATCCAGACATGGATGTGGTTTGGTAATACCATGATTATGATGATGTCTGGTATTCTGGGTATTAATCCGTCTCTGTTTGAAGCGGCAAACATCGATGGTGCAAACAGCCGTCAGGTTCTCACCAAGGTTACTCTGCCGCTGCTGCGCCCGATGGTTGTCTACACCCTGATCACTTCCATGATCGGTGGTCTTCAGATGTTCGACATTCCGTACCTGTACCACTCTGATAAGAATGCAATCAATGAGCACCTGCGTACTGTCGCAATCTTCGTATACGAGAACTTCCATGTTGCCGATATGAAGAACGTGCGGTACGGTTATTCTGGTGCGGCTTCTGTCCTCCTGTTCCTGATTACGGTAGTTCTGGGTATCTTTGTATTCCGGATGAACCGTGATGCCGATGAGGCAAGAAAGAAGAAGGAGCGTCGTGCTCTGGTCAAGGAGTATAAGAAGCAGCAGAAGCTGGCAAAGCAGGGAGGTATTGTATAATGGAAAATGTTGGCGTTTCTGCAAATTATATGCTGAAGCAGCGCATTAAGTCTACGATATACTTTATCATCTGCGTGCTGATCGCACTGATTTGCTTGATTCCGATTTATTTGCTGTTGATGAACGCAACTCGTTCGGATGCAGAGCTGGCACGTGCGCCGCTGTCTTTGATCCCCAGCGGCAGCCTGATCCATAACATCAAGGCAATTCCAACCCAGTATTCGGGCTGGAGTGTGTTCCATGGTTATGCGAACTCTTTGATCGTTGCCGGCGGTTCGACGATCCTGACGGTATTCTTCTCTGCTATGACTGCATATGGTCTGACTGTTTACGATTTCAAGGTTCGTGACGGCGCATATACTTTCATTCTGGCAGTTATGATGATCCCGATCCAGGTAACATCGACTGGTTTCGTACAGTTCATGGTTGGTACCCTGAAGCTGGCTGACTCCTTCATTCCGCTGGTCGTTCCGGCAATTGCTGCGCCGGCGATTGTATTCTACATGCGTCAATACATGAAGTCCTCCTTCCCGTTGGACATCGTTGAGGCTGCACGTATTGATGGATGCGGTGAGTTCCGTACCTTTATTTCCATTGCAATTCCGATGATGAAGCCGGCAATTGCAGTACAGGCAATCTTTGCTTTCGTACAGAACTGGAACAACTACTATACACAGAACATGATCCTCCTTTCCAAGTCCAACCGGTTCACCATGCCGATGATGATCCAGAAGGTTCTGATGGTAGATAAGAGAATCGACCTTGGTGCACAGTACGCAGCAATTGCGCTGTCCATCATCCCGATTGTTATCATCTATCTCTGCCTGTCCAAGTTCATCGTAGGCGGTGTTGCACTGGGCGGCGTCAAGGAATAATTTCCCGAAACGGAAACGGATTCTTTTGTGCAAAAAAGACTGCGGTATGCGTTGGCGTACCGCAGTTTTTGTATTTCCCGGTCTATGAAAAATGCCCTGCAATGACGCAGGGCATTTGTGTTTCTGGGGGGGCGGGATGGATTTAGTCGTCCAGATGGTTCATAAGCTTGGCAGCGTGGAGCGTGTTCTTCAGCAGCATGGTAATGGTCATGGGGCCAACGCCGCCGGGAACCGGTGTGATGTAGCTTGCCTTTGGCTCAACTTCGGCGAACTCCACATCGCCGCAGAGCTTGCCGTTTTCGTCGTGGTTCATGCCCACATCGATGACCACTGCGCCATCCTTTATCATGTCGGCACGGATGAAGTGGGGTTTGCCCACGGCGCTGACGAGGATGTCAGCACCGGCGCAGACCTCGGCGAGGTTGCGGGTGCGGGAGTGGCAGATGGTCACGGTGGCGTTGCGGTGGAGGAGGAGCATTGCCATGGGTTTGCCAACGATGTTGCTGCGTCCAACAACCACGCAGTTTGCGCCGTTGAGGTCAACGCCAGTGCTGTCGATCAGTTCCATGACACCGGCAGGGGTGCAGGGGAGGAACTCGTAGTTGCCGATCATAATGCGTCCCACATTCATGGGGTGAAATGCATCCACGTCCTTTTCCGGAGCAATGGTGAGAATCACGGTCTGTTCGTCGATGTGCTTTGGCAGGGGCAGCTGCACCAGAATGCCGTGCACCTTATCATCCTTGTTGAGAACCCGGATGAGATCCAGCAGCTGTTCCTGCGTGGAATTTTCGTTCAGGCGATACTCGAACGCACGGAAGCCGACTTCCTCGCATGCCTTTTGCTTGTTGCGGACATAGATCTGGGAGGCGGGGTCATTTCCCACGAGAACGACTGCCAGACCGGGGTGAATGCCGTGGTTCTCCCGAAGCGCAGCAGTTTCCTCCCGAATCTGGGTGCGAAGCGCTGCCGAAACGGCCTTACCCGAAATTAATTTTGCCATATGTTATGACTCCTTTTCTTCTTCTGTTTCAGTTTCAGCGGATTCCGATTCCGGCGCAGGTACTTCTTCTGCCGGTGTTTCCTCGGAGTCGGCGGTGTCGTCTGCCGGTCTGTCAGCTTCTGCGGACTTGGCGGCAGATTTGTTGTGCTGCTGGTCATATTCCGCCAGCAGCGCCTTGGATTCTGCGGTGTCTTTATAAAGGCGGTAGTCAACGCCCATGCGTTTGACCCGCAAGCCGATGACGATTTGCAGGATGACGGAGGCGACCACACAGAGGATCGCCAGCATCTGAGAAATGCGGACGTTTCCCACCACCAGACTGTCGGCACGCAGTCCCTCTACAAACGCACGCTCCAGACCATACCAGCCGATGTAGAGGAGGAAGATCTGTCCGTCATAGCGGCGAATCTTCTTGGCGAAGAGCGCCAGCAGGACAAAGCCCAGCAGGCACCAGATGGATTCGTAGAGGAAGCACGGGTGTACGGGCTGAGAAGCGTCCATAGCCGTGCCGAAATTCTGATAGTAGCTGGTGTAGGGATAGGAATTGGTGATCCAGTTCTGAATCTGTCCGCCGGACATGCCGAGGAAGCTGTCCGTGTTTCTGCCGAACGCCTCCTGATTGAAAAAGTTGCCCCAGCGTCCGATGCCCTGTCCCAGCAGGAAGCCGATTCCCACAATGTCCAGCAGGGGCAGGATGCGCACTTTCCGGAACTTTGCCACCGTGCAGCCCACAAGGAGCGCACCGATGATGCCGCCGTAGATGGCGAGTCCGCCCTGCCGGAGATTGAAGATGCTCTTCCAGTCGCCGGCGTAGGTGTCCCACTCTAAGATGACGTAATAGGCACGTGCGCCCACGATACCGCCGATGATGCCGCCGATGACGGCGTCAAGGAAGCGGTCGGGGTTCAGCCCGTATTTGCGCACCTGCGTAAAGGCGTAGATCATGGCGAGGAGCAGCCCCAGCGTAATCAGCAGTCCGTACCATTGGATGTCCAGCCCGCCGATGGAAAAGGCGGTGCTGTTTACGTGAATATCAATGCCAAGATGCGGGAAGACGACCTCGTTTTGATCCAGCGTTCCCACAGTAGTTGCAGTGTCAGTCATATGCAGGGGGATCTGAACAGGGATTCAGATCCCCTCGTTCCCTCCTTATCTGGTTTATTTTGTCGGCAGAATAGTCGAGAGCACCATGCGGTCCGGACGCAGCTCCTCCCGCAGGAAGCGGTTGCAGTCATCAATGGTGACGGCGGAGAGGATGTCCAGTGTGTCGTACAGACTGCAGTGCAGGAATGCGGCGCTGAGCATGCTGCTTGCGACAGAGGAGACGTTGTTCAGAGAGCGAACGAAATCGCCGTAGGTCGCCTTTTTGTGCAGCTGAAACAGTTCCTCGTCCAGTCCAGTTTTTGCTGCCTCGGCAAATGCTGCCGTGATGCGCTCCCGAATTGCCTCCGGATGGTCGGAGGAACCGCTGTAAAACACGGTGAAGTATCCGCTGCCGTAGAAGTTCTCAAAGCTGAATGAGCTGTTGATGATGCCATCCTGTAGCATGGACTGGTACAGGGGCGAGGAGGAGGACAGCAGAATGCAGTTGGTGAGAGTGGCAATAAGATCCTGCTTCAGGCAGTCCCGATCGTCACGGGGCGTGCACTTGAAGCCCAGATGGAACAGCGGCTGTCCCACAGCGGCGTTCTCCGTAACCTCCGGCGAAACGATGGAGTCCGGCTCGTCGGGGAAGATGGTTTCCAGCTTCTGATCCTTGCAGGGCTTCAGCAGGCGGTCGGCAGATTCCAGCACCTGATCCACGGTGCACTTGCCGGCAACCACCAGTACCATGTTGTGGAGGTTGTAGAACGTGCGGTAGCAGCGGTACAGGAGATCGTCGGTGATCTGTGCGATGCTCTCTACCGTGCCAGCGATGTCGATGCGTACCGGATGGCTGTGGTAGAGGTTCTCCAGCATGTTGAAGAATACCCGCCAGCCGGGATCGTCGTCATACATGCGGATCTCCTGTCCGATGATGCCCTGTTCCTTTGCCACGCTCTCCGGCGTGAAGTAGGGGGACTGGACGAAGGAGAGGAGGATGTCCAGCGATTCCTGAAAATGGTCGGAGCAGTCGAAGAAGTAGCAGGTCTTGTCAAAGGAGGTGAAAGCGTTGGCATTTGCGCCGGTCTTGGCGTAGAGGTCGAATACGTCGCAGTCCTCGTTCTCAAAAAGCTTGTGCTCCAGAAAATGGGCGATACCCTCCGGCACCGTGCAGAAGTCCGCATCGTCTGCCGTCTTGAAGCGGGTGTGGATGGAGCCGTAGTTGGTGCAGAACAGCGCCTGTGTGGTCTGGAAGCCGTCCATTTCGCAGACCAGAATGTTCAGACCGCTTTTGTGGCGAATCTGTGTGTAGGAATCGCCGGTGAGCGGGGAACGGATGATGGTTTTCGTGGTTTCCATGGATTATTCCGCCTCCTTTTTGCAGTCCATGAGGTAGATAGTGTCCAGCGTCAGGGTGTTCGCAGCTTCTACCAGCTGAGGGATCGTGACGGACTGGTATTTTTCGTGGAGTTCGTCCTGCGACAGGGAGATGCCCTTGCAGAACTGTCCGAAGTACCAGTTGATATAGGACGACGGCGTATCGCCAATGCCATAGATGGAGTCGTGGAAGGACATCTTGGCGTTTTCCAGCTCCTCCTGCGTGATGTTGCCCTGCTGGATCTCCCGCAGCTGCTGGAGAATGGCGTCCCGTGTTTTTTCCACGTTCTGTTGTTCAATACCGCTGTCCACGGTGAGCGACTGCTTGAAGGTGGAATAGCTGGCAGCGCAGTAGTAGCACAGGCTCATCTTCTCCCGCACGTTGGCGAAGAGTTTGGAGCTTGGCGTGCCGCCAAAGACGGCGCTGAGCATGGCGAGCACCCACGGGTTTTCATAAGCGGTTTTCCAGAGAAGCACCAGCTTGCACTGTGCCACGGGCAGCAGCTCGTGCACCTCCTGCGGTTCGGGCTTTGCCGGACTGGGGGCAATGGCGCAGAGCGGCTGAGGCTTGCGGTCGGGGATGGCGGCAAAGGCACGGCGCAGCTTGTCTGCCAGTCCCGCCTTTTTCGCCGGACCAACGAAATAGATCTCGATGCCGGCGGTGCGGAGCAGCTCCTGATATGCCGCATAAGCGGATGCCGGTGTCAGGGCAGCAACCTCTTCCGCTGTGCCGCAGGGGGAAAGTGCGGCAGGTTCGCCGTCGAATGCTGTACGGCGTGCCTGATTCAGGGCGTAGGTACGCTTTTCATCGATCTCCGCCTTGATGGTGTCCAGCAGGTTCTGCTGCCTGATGCGGAATTCGGTCTGGGAGAATGCGCCGTTTGCGGCGTTGGGGCGAAACAGGCAGTCCAGCAGCAGCTCCAGCACCTCGTCAAAGAGCGGTTCCTGTTCCAGTGCATAACGGTCGTCAATGACGGTGGCGGAGATGTGGTTGGTCTGGATGTCGCCCTCCCGCTGGACGCTGCCGAAGATGGCTGCGCCGTAGAGCATCTGGAGCTTTTTCCGGAGCTGTGCAATGGAGGGGTAACGCTGGTTGCTCGCCGTCAAGAGGGAGGTGGCGAGGGCGCTTCCGGCAGCAGTGGCAGCCGAGAGCGGCTGGCTGAAAAAGATTTTCAGCGTATTGGTCTTGAATTTCGGATCCAGAATCTCGGAGTAGCCGATGCCCTCGGCGAGCAGGATCCGTTCGTAATCGGTCGTCATAGAATCTTTCCTTTCTCATTTCCGGCAGAGCGTGCGCCGGAAAAATATTGGTGTGCAGACGCTTCGCATCTGTGCGGCAGAGCTACACCCTGTTATTATACCACATCTGAATGGAAATTGCTATTGTTTTCACTAAATTCTCATGAGAATTTTTCCGGCAAGGCGAAAACAGCGGAAAATCCCGTGAAGCGTTTACAAATAGTTGTTGAAATACCGGTGAAATTTTAGTATACTAAAAGAGAGCGTGAAGCAGTGGCTTCATACCAATGGAGTTCCGGAAACTTCCGGAGAAAGGGGATACCTTTTATGCAGACAATTACGGTACATGCCAGTCAGGCATATCCGATCTGGATTTCACACGGGCTTTTGGCAGAGTGCGGCACACTGGTGCGTCAGCAGACCAAGGCACAGACCGCAGTCGTGGTCACAGACGATACAGTAAATGAGCTTTACGGCGATACCGTGACAGCCGCTCTGGAACAGAGCGGCTTTCGGGTGCTGAAGTTCGTCTTTCCCCATGGAGAGGCGTCCAAGTGCAGCAAGACGCTGAACGAGATCTATGACTTCCTGTGCGGGAACAATCTCACCCGCACCGACTGTCTGGTAGCACTGGGCGGCGGCGTTGTGGGGGACATCACCGGTTTTGCGGCAGCAACCTATCTGCGTGGCATGGACTATGTGCAGATTCCCACCACGCTGCTGGCACAGGTGGACTCTTCCGTGGGCGGAAAGACTGCCATCGACCTGCCCGGCGGCAAAAATCTGGTGGGTGCATTCAAGCAGCCCGTCTGCGTGCTGTGCGATCCGGATACCCTCAGGACGCTGCCCCGCAAGTTTCTGGCGGACGGCATGGGGGAGGTCATTAAGTACGGCATGATCTGGGACGAGAAGCTCTTTGCCCTGCTGGAACAGTACGACCTCGACCGCATCCACGAGGTGATGGATCAGGTCATCGCCTCCTGCGTGGACATCAAGCGGCAGGTGGTGGAGCACGACGAGTTCGACACCGGCGAGCGGATGATCCTCAACTTCGGGCACACGCTGGGACATGCGGTGGAGAGCTACTACCACTATGTGACCTACACCCACGGCAGCGCTGTGGCAGCCGGCATGTGCATGATGGCGAAAAAGACCTGCGCCGAGGACGTATACCAGCGTCTGTGCCGGTGCGTGACGGCGTATGAGTTGCCCACAAAAGTGCCGGCACCCATGGCGGAGTTGGTGCCCCTGTGCGGAAACGACAAGAAGCGTGCCAGCGCATCACTGCGGTTTATCGTGTGCCAGCACATCGGCAAGGCGGAGATCCGCTCCATGCCGTTCACCGAGTTTGCCGCATGGATGGGAGGGGAGCAGGCATGAACGTTGCAATCACTCCTGCGCTGCTGGAGGGCACGCTGCGTGTGCCTGCCTCCAAGAGCATGGCGCACCGCATGCTGATCTGTGCAGCGCTGGCGGAGGGCACCTCCGTCATCCACGGCGTAGACAACTCGCAGGATATTACGGCGACCATGGGCGCACTGGCAGCACTGGGTGCTTCGTTCCGAACCGAGGGAAAGACCGTCACCGTCTGCGGCATCGGCGGCAAAGCAGCATCGGCGGCGGCAGAGATGGACTGCTGCGAGAGCGGCTCGACTCTGCGCTTTCTGATTCCGGTGGCGGCAGCGCTTGGCGTGGAAACCACTTTTCTGGGTCGGGGACGGCTGCCCCAGCGTCCGGTGACGGCGTATCTGCGGGAACTGCCCAAAAACGGCGTGACCTTCGACTATGCCGGCACCATGCCCTTCTCCCTGCGGGGACAGCTCTGCGCCGGTACGTTTGAGCTGGAGGGCGATGTCTCCTCGCAGTACGTCACGGGACTGCTGTTTGCCCTGCCGCTGCTGGAAAGCACATCCCGCATCCGTCTGCTGTCCCGTCTGGAGTCCCGCCCGTACGTGAACCTGACGCTGGCGTGTCTGCGGCAGTTCGGCATCACCGTCACGGAAACTGGGGACGGCTATGAGATTCCTGGCGGTCAGCACTACCATGCCGCAGAACAGACTGTGGAGGGCGATTATTCCCAGGCTGCGTTCTTTTATGTGGCAAATGCACTGGGCAGCCGTATCCGGCTGACCAATCTCAATCCGGAAAGTGCGCAGGGCGATAAAAAAGTGGTTGAAATTGTGCAGGAGATGTGCTATAATCAAAGTAATGGAAAACCGGTCTGCTTTACTGTGGACGCCGCCGACATTCCGGACATTGTTCCGATTCTGGCGGTGCTCGCAACCTTTGGCACGGCGCCGTCCCATATCACGGGGGCGCATCGCCTTGCCATCAAGGAAAGCGACCGGCTTGCGGCAACGGCAGACTTCCTTAACCGTCTTGGCGGCAATGTGACTGCAACGGCGGACGGACTGGATATCATTCCGGTAAAGGAACTGCACGGCGGCACGGTGGACAGCTTCGGCGACCACCGCATCGCCATGTGCGCTGCAATCGCAGCAACACGCTGTACGGAAACAGTGACGATTCTCCACGGCGAATGTGTGGAAAAGTCCTATCCGTCATTCTATGAGGACTATCAACAATTAGGAGGAACTGTCCATGTCATCGTTCTGGAATCGTAATATTTCCATTTCTATTTTCGGAGAATCTCACGGCCCCGCCATCGGTGTGGTGATCGACAATCTCCCCGCCGGCGAGTATATCGACCTTGAAAAGCTGCGCCACTTTATGGCGCGCCGTGCCCCGAAAAAAGACGGGACGACAACGCCTCGTGGCGAAAAAGACCTGCCGCAGGTGATGTCCGGTCTGCTGAACGACCGCACCACTGGCGCACCGCTGTGTGCCTTTATCCAGAATACGGACACACGTTCCAAGGACTACAGCAATCTGGCACGGCTGCCCCGTCCGGGTCACGCCGACTATACCGGCGCCATGCGCTACCGTGGCTTCAATGACGTGCGTGGCGGCGGACATTTCTCCGGCCGTCTGACAGCGCCCCTCTGCTTTGCCGGTGCGATCTGCGGACAGATTCTGGAGCGGCGGGGAATCTACACCGGCGCACACATCGCCGCAGTCCACGGCGTGAAAGACGACATGTTCAGCCGCACCAAGGTCACCAAGGAGGACATCCTCGCCGTGCGCCAGAAGGACTTCCCCGTCATCAACGATGCCCAGGGGGAGAAGATGCGGGACGACATCCGCAGCGCCCACGCCGGCGGCGAGTCCCTCGGCGGACTCATTGAATGCGTCGCTGTGAATGTTCCGGCAGGGGTCGGCTCGCCCATTTTCGAGGGACTGGAAAACACCATCCGCCAGCTGGTCTTCGGCATTCCCGCCGTCAAGGGACTGGAGTTTGGCGCAGGCTTTCAGGTGGCGGAAATGGTGGGAAGCCAGAACAACGATCCCTTCTATATTGACGAAAACGGTCACGTGATGACCAAGACCAATAACCATGGCGGCATTCTGGGGGGCATCTCCTCCGGCATGCCCATCACCATGAATGTTGCCGTTAAGCCCACCGCCTCCATTGCCAAGCCGCAGGAGACCGTGGACTTTCGGGCAAAGACCAACGAGGTTTTGCAGATCCACGGCCGGCACGACCCGTGTATCGTGCCCCGTGCTGTCCCGTGCGTGGAGGCCGCCGTCAACGTGGCGCTGCTCTCCCACATGATGGACTATCCGCATTTCGCAGGCTGATTTGAGGTGGCAGCAGTGCAGGAAGAAAATCTTTTGAAAATGGCGAAGATGGCAACACCGCCGATTATGGACTCCCATATGGCGAACATTCTTCTCTGCTATCTTCTCTATCGCATCGACAGACCGGTGCAGGTGAGCCAGCTGTATGACATTGCAGTGGGCAGCAACATCATCAACTATTTTGCCTATCAGGAATCCATTTCCTATCTCACCGAACACGGCTCCGTGCAGCTGCGCCGGATGCCGGAGGGCGTGGAGGAATATGTGCTCATGGAGCCGGGCGTGCAGACGGCGAGAGAGCTGCGCAACTACGTGGGAAAAGCGTATCGGGACAAGCTGGTTTCCGCCGCCCTCCAGTACTTCGCACGGCTGAAGCGGGAGAGCGAGGTCAAGCTGGAATATATCCCGCTGAAAAAGGGATACTATGTCCATGTGCGCTGCCTCGATCTGGAGGACGACCTGCTGGATCTGAAGCTCTATGCGCCGGATTATACCCAGGCAAAGTATCTGGGCGAGCAGATCATGCGCAACCCCGCCGGTTTCTACGGGAAAATCCTCGAGGCGGCGTTCTCCAATCAGGAGGAGCGCATCGACCTCAGCGACAATTGAGGCGATTCCGCCGAAATCTTGGGAAAAGGGCTTGACAAGAGCGGGAAAACCAAGTATAATGAAAAGGAATCAGAGTTAGGAAGGACGTTGGAACATGACCTATCAAGAATCATTTCTGCGCTTTATGGTGGACTGCGGCGTGCTGACATTCGGCAGCTTCACCCTCAAGAGCGGCAGACAGGCTCCGTATTTTATCAATGCTGGCAACTATCACAACGGCAACCAGCTCATGCAGCTGGGCCGCTACTATGCCGCATGCATTGAAGAACACCACATTCCGGTGGATACCCTGTTCGGACCGGCTTATAAGGGCATCCCGCTGGCAGCTGCCGCAGCTGTGGCACTCTCCGACCAGTACCGGAAAACCGTGAACTTCTGCTTCGACCGCAAGGAAGTCAAGGATCACGGCGAGGGCGGCATGTTTGTCGGCAAGAAGCTGGAGGACGGCGAGCGTGTTGTCATCATCGAGGACGTTATGACCTCCGGCAAGGCAATGGCTGAGGTTTATCCCAAGCTCAAGGGTGCGGCAGACGTGGACATCACGGGTATGGTCATCACCGTAGACCGCATGGAGCGTGCGCTGGAGGGCGACAAGTCCGCCGTGCAGGCCGTGTATGAGAAGTACGGCGTTCCGGTGTATTCCATCGTTACCATGGAGGATATCATTCAGGCAATTCGGAACGGCATCATTCCGGGTCAGGAACATCTGGATGCCATGCTGGCTTATCGGAAGCAGTACGGCGTTTCGTAAAGCGTCCAGAAGCGTTTTCGCCGACGTTCCGGAGCAATCGTGTTGAGAGCAGGGCTGCTCTCGGCCTTTGTTTCCGTAGCTCAGCTGGATAGAGCGACCGCCTCCTAAGCGGTAGGTCGGGTGTTCGAATCACCTCGGGAACACCAAATTGAATTTGTACCAGAAAGAAAGCTGTGCGGAGTTCCGCACAGATGGGGCATTAGCGCAGCTGGGAGCGCATCACACTGGCAGTGTGGGGGTCAGGGGTTCGAATCCCCTATGCTCCACCAACGAAAAGCCACGCAGTTTCGGGAGGTTTTCCTGTTGCTGTGTGGCTTGTTTTGTATGAGGAGAATGCATCTGTCGTATAAACTTTCCGAAACCCTTTCAAAATTATACACAAAAAACCGCTGCAAGGTGTCCTTTTGATACGCACCCCGCAGCGGTTTTGAATATGCCCGGATTCTTTATTCGAAATCTGTCACGCTGCACACGGCGATGCTGCCGGTGAAGCCGGTGTATGCTGCGACAATCTGATAATTTCCGCTGTACCGCAGGGTGGCGGAGAAGGTACCGTCCGTGCCGGTGGGGAACAGTGTGGTGCAGCCTGTATCGTCCACACCGTAGAGCCGGACAGCGCCGGTCTTGCCGGAGACGGTTCCAGTGATGGAGAACTGCTGCCCGTTTGGCGCACTGCCGTGGAGGAGGACGCTTTTTCCAAGAGCACCGTCGCACACCACAGCACAGGAACTGTTGCCGTCCTCGCCGGCGTGGGCACCGGAGGGAATGTGTCCGCAGCCGGCTGTGCCCAAAAGCAGCAGACCAAGCAGTCCGACGAGCGCACGCCGCCTCATGACCGGTTCCTCCGGCGCCACGGCGTTCCCGCAAGGCGCAGCAGCAGGATCAGCGTGCAGACCAGCAGACAGAGCAGAATCCGCCCCAGCGTACCGCACAGCCGCCTCATGCTTTTTTCACCAGCTGGTAGTAGCTGTGGGAGGTCGTCTTGTACATGACGATGTACAGCAGCGCAAAGACAAGGAAACTGCCCGCCGTCACGATCATAAAGAGAAGCGTATTGTTCAGCCCGAACATCAGCATGATGCGCCGCAGCAGCGGAAAGGCAAAGCAGATGTGAATGCCGGCCATAAGCAGCGGTGCGGCAAAGACGGTGAGAATCTGGGAGTTGATGCTCCGGCGAATCTCCTGTTTGGTCATGCCCACCTTTTGCAGAATCTCAAAGCGTGCCGCATCCTCGTAGCCCTCGGAGATCTGCTTGTAGTACATGATAAGCACCGTGCCGAAGAGAAAGACCAGACTCAGCAGTGCGCCAAGATACAGCATGCCGCCAAAGAGGGAGTAAAAACTGGAGCGTGCCTCCTCCCGGCAGCTGACGCTGTAGGAGAAGCCATCTATCGTTTCAGTACCTTCGGCTAAAGCCTGCTGGAGCGTGTTGTAAAACGCCATCTGCTGTTCCTCGTTGCCGTCCAGATCGAAGCCGTAGTACATGGTGTAGCGGGAGGGAATTTCCTGATATGCCGCTCTCTGGCAATCATAGAGCGCTTTCAGGGCAGCGTCATCGGGGACGATCAGATATATGGTGGGACAGCTGGCGGCGAGATTGTAGCCCACCTGTAGAAATTGCTCCACCTGTTTGGCGATGTGCAGAGTTTCCAGATCGTCGATCTGGATGGTGTCGTAGCGGTAGTTTCCACGATACTCGAAGAGCATCGCCTCGTTCTGGGAGAGGGTCTCCGAAGCGCCGGCGAGATGATTGTAAGTGTCCAGCGTTACGGCAGTGACCTCTACCACATGCTGATAGTCGCTGATTTCTGACATGGGGCGAACCAGCAGCTTGTTCTCCTTCAGAACGCCGGCAAAGCTGACCGAGCGGTATTGCAGGGGACTCCGGGCGGTTTTTCCGGACTGTTCCAGCGCCTGCTGTACCCGCTGAGTGAGATACTGGTCTGCAGCATCGCCCTTGTTGAAATCATCCACGCCGCAGGTAACCTCAAAGCTTTTGGGATAACGCTGGTGCAGGCTGTCCTCTGAACCGATGCGCAGGCAGAGCGTGGTGGACATCATGACGAGGACAAAGGTGGAGAAGATGCAGATGGAGGCGAGACTTGCGCCGTTGCGCTTCATGCGGTATGCCATGGAGGAGACGGAGATGAAGTGGTTGGTCTGATAGTAGTACTTCTTGTTCTTCCGGAGCAGGTGACACAGTGCCACCGAGCCGCTGAGGAAGAGGAGGTACGTGCCCAGCACCACCAGCACCACAGCGAGGAAGAGCACCAGCAGGGCACTTATGGGGTTTGTGGTGCGGATGGCGAGGAAATAGGCAACGCCCAGCAGGAGCACGCCCAGTACCGCCGGAAGCCAGCGGACTTTGGGCGGCCGTTCTCCCGCCTTTTCCCCACGCAGCAGCTCCACTGGCTTGGAAACGTGAATCTGTCCCAGCGAGTAGAGGAGGAGGAGCCCAAAGGCAATGAGTGCCAGCAGGATGACATTGCGCACGGCGTTTGACTCAACGGTAAAGCCCAGCGGGGTGTCCGTGTTCAGCGTCCGTGCTGCCAGAAGTTCCGCCAGCTTGGATAGCAGAATGCCCAGTCCCAGACCGCCTGCCAGAGAGGTGACGAGGAGCATCATGGTCTGGAGCACCAGAATCCGTGCGAGATTCCATTTGCCCATGCCCAGAATGTTGTAGAGTCCGAACTCGGTCTTTCTGCGGCGCATGAGGAACGAGTTCATGTAGAAAAGAAAGATGACGGCGAAGATGGCGACCACTGCCGTGCCCCACGAGAGCACCATCTGGAGGTCTCTGCCGCCCTGCATCTCACGCACGGATGCGCTGTAGGTCAGATAGGACACGATGTAATACACGGCGAAAATGCCGATGCAGGTCAGCAGGAACGGCAGATAGATCTGTTTGTTTTTGGCGACGCCGTGCCACGCCAGACGGGGATATATGGTCTGTTTCATTGTGCATTCCCTCCTGTTGCCAGAATGGTGAGGGTGTCGGAGATCTTCTGATACAGCTGTTCGTTGCTGCATGTGCCACGGTAGAGCTGGTGGAAGAGCGTGCCGTCTTTGATGAAGAGAACACGTCCGGCGTGGCTCGCTGCCTTGGTGGAGTGGGTGACCATGAGAATGGTCTGACCGGTCTGGTTGATCTCGGAGAACACCTGGAGCAGGCTGTCGGTGGACTTGGAGTCCAGCGCACCCGTCGGTTCGTCCGCCAGAATCAGCTTGGGGTTGGTGATGAGCGCCCGTGCCACGGCGACACGCTGTTTCTGTCCGCCGGACACTTCATAGGGGTACTTTTCCAGCAGAGCGTCGATTTGCAGGCGCTTGGCAATGGGGGCAATGCGGCGCTCCATCTCCGCAACAGGCAGTCCGGCGAGCACCAGCGGCAGGAAGATGTTGTCCTTGAGGGAGAAGGTGTCCAGCAGGTTGAAGTCCTGAAAGACGAAGCCCAGATTGTCCCGCCGGAACGCAGCGATCTCCTTTTCCCGCACCGCAGTGAGATCACGTCCCTCCAGAAAGACCTTGCCGCCCGTGGGCTTGTCCAGTGCGGCGAGAATGTTCAGCAGAGTGGTCTTGCCGGAGCCGGATTCGCCCATGATGGCGACATATTCGCCCTGTTCCACAGAGAACGAAACGTCCGACAGCGCCTGTACCTGGTTACCGCCGAACCGAGTGGTGTAGATTTTTTTCAATCCTTGTACTTCCAGTATTGCCATAATCCATGGCCTCCTTTTTTTGTGGTATCTATATCATAACACAAAGCGCTGAAATGCCGCCATCGATTCGTGTGACATTTCAGCGCAGAAAGTGACATTTTTGTAAGACGTTTGCTATTCCACTTGAAGCTCCGGCAGATTGAGATCTACGGAAAAGACCGACCCCTCGCCCACCACAGAGCTTGCTGTGATGCGGGCAGAGATTTTCAGGGCGGCACGTTTGCACAGATACAGCCCCAGTCCCGTGGACTTCTGTCCGGCTCTGCCGTTGTAGCCGGTGAAACCCTTTTCGAAAATGCGGGGGAGGTCTTCCGGCGCAATGCCGATGCCGGTGTCAGCGATGCGGACGACCTTTTCCGGCGTGACGGAGATGGTGACGGTGCCGTGCTTGGTGTATTTCACGGCGTTGGAGAGCAGCTGCTCCAGCAGGAACGTCAGCCACTTCTCATCGGTGAGCACCTCCAGTGTTGTGGGGGTGTATTCCAGCCGGATACGGCGGTTGATGAACTGCGGCGCAAATTTGCGGATGACGCTGCGGAGAATCTCGTCCAGCCGGCAGCGCCGGAATACCAGATCGCTGGCGCTGCTGTCCAGACGCAGGTAGGTCAGCGCCATCTCGGCGTACTGTTCAATGCGGAACAGCTCATCGGAGAGCATGCGGCTCTCCGGGGTGTCCTCATGCTGTAAGAGCATCTTCATGACGGCAATGGGCGTTTTGATCTGATGCACCCATGCGCCGTAGTAATCCATGCTGTCGCTTTTTTGCGCCTGCCAGTCACCGAGGAGCTTTTGGTACTGCTCGCCGAATGCCTGTAAAATGGCGTTGTCGTCTTCCTCCTCCAGCGTCTGCGGTTCGGGCATCTCCCGATACAGCAGGTCGGGCTGGCGGAAGATTCGCTGGCGCTGTTTGTGCCGGCGGCAGAAGCGCACAAATTGGATGGCGAGAACCAGCAACCCCAGCGCCATGCAGAGCAGCGCCGCATAGAGCACCGGTTCGAGGGAGAGGCGGTACAGGAAAAAGACAGCCGCAAAGATGGCGGCGCATCCGGCGAAGAAACACATCAGCTTCCAGCGGTCTTTCAGAAACCGCCCAAGCAGCCTCATGCCTGCCCCTCCGCCGGAATCCAGTAGCCGCTGCCCACTTTGGTGCGGATCCACTGGTGCAGCCCGATGGACTCCAGCTTTTTGCGTAGACGAGTGACGTTGACGGTGAGGGTGTTCTCCTCCACATAGCAGTCCATCTGCCAGAGCTTGGTCATGAGGGCTTCTCGGCTGACGACCTTGCCCTTGTTTTCCAGCAGGGTCTGGAGGATGCGGAATTCGTTGCGGGTCAGCTCCAGATGTTTGCCCTGATAGGTCAAAGTGGTGTCGCTGAGGTTCAGCACAGCCCCCTGATGTTCCAGCACGGGGATGCGTCCCGCCATGTCATAGGTGCGCCGGAGCACCGCTTGAATCTTCGCCATCATGACATCGGGATCAACCGGCTTCGGGATGAAATCGTCGCCGCCCATGTTCATTGCCATGACGATGTTCATGTTGTCCGAAGCAGAGGAAATGAAGATGACGGGAACGTTGGAGATGGCACGGATGGCACTGCACCAGTGGTATCCGTTGAAAAAGGGGAGCATGATGTCCATGAGCACCATGTGCGGCGCACAGGCGGTAAACTCCCCCAGAATGTCCTGAAACTGTTCCGCCACGTGCACCTGATGTCCCCACGCCTCAAGCTGGCGCTTCATCATTTCCGCCATGGTGGCGTCGTCCTCTACGATCATGATTTGATACATGGCTCCAATGCCTCCTGTTTTTTTCTTATTGTAGCATAAAAAAGCGGCGTGCGTCAAGCTGTGTCTTTCCGAGAAAAATACAAAAAGTATCGTGCAGAAACAGATGGAAACGAGGTCGGTTGCTTCATTAGGCTGCTCCAGCTGAGCGCAGCTGGCGAGGTGTTCTTAGAGGGCACGTGCCCTCTAAGTCGCTGTCCGCAGACAGCGAAATTCCCTGCGCCATGCTTTTGGCGCACGGAGAAGGTGGGTGAGAAAAGCGACAGCTTTTCGAGGGCGGAGCGAACAAGACCGCTCCGCCCTGTTCCCCGCTTGCTGTACTTTGATTTTGGAAACGTTCCGGTGGAACGTTTCCAACGGGCTTTTTCTTGATGCAAATATGCGGACACGGCGTGCCGTGTCCGCAAATGAAACATTTCATTGGAATATTTTCAACGTGCGTTCCATATTCCCACGCACAAAATCAGACACAAGCCCTCCCGCTCCGCTTCAAAACAACAGTTGCAATGGCAAAAAAAATGTGGTATAATAGAGCTGTTCAGAGGCAGGGAAATTTTTCTCACGGGGTATACACTGAATAGATGATACAGAAAAGAGCAACTGCAAATGGGAAGAAAAAATCAACACGCCCGTGTTCGGGTGCGCCAGTTCTTTCAGATTCTGGCAATTCTCGCTTGTCTTGGGGTGCTGGCATATGCCGCATGCATCCTGTTCCTGTTTCCAAAAAAATCACCGGTTCCGGTGCAGAGCGAGATCGCCTCGCAGTCTGCCGTGACCAGCGTTACCGCTGTACCGGAAGCCACCGCCGTGGAATCCTCCCGGTATCCGGCCACTGCACCGGCGGACACCTCCGGCTTCCATGTTGTGCTGGAGGGCAACACGATCCAGCTGGACGGCAGCGTTTCGTGGGAGAGCAGCGACACCGCCATCGCCACAGTAGATCAGAACGGTGTGGTCACAGGCGTGCATCAGGGAAAGTGCGAGATGCAGTCCGGCGACTTCTCCGTCCCTGTGACTGTCCGCCACATGGAGCAGAAGGACGGCTGCACCTATGTGGACGGCGTGCTCATTGTCAATAAGTCCTACAGTCTGCCGGAGGACTATAACCCCGGTCTGGATGCCACCACAGAGGAGGCATTCAACCAGCTCTCCGCCGATGCCGCCCAGGAGGGGCTGAACCTGTATATCGGCTCGGATTTCCGCAGCTATTCCTATCAGGTGGACGTGTACGAGAGCTACTGCGAGACCTATGGCTGGCAGCAGGCGGACACGTTTTCCGCACGCCCCGGCTATTCCGAACACCAGACCGGTCTGACCATCGACTGCAACACCATCGACGATGCGTTCGGACAGACGGAGGAAGCGGTCTGGCTGGCAGACCACTGTGCCGACTACGGCTTCATCGTCCGCTTCCCCGACGGCAAGGAGGACATCACCGGCTACCAGTATGAGCCGTGGCACATCCGCTATGTGGGCGTGGACATCGCCAGAGAGATCATGTCCAAGGGGCTTTGTCTGGAGGAATACCTCGGCGTGGACTCCGTCTATGCCGGCGCATGGGAACATTAAGGGGACACACAAATGGAAATTCGCAATGCAAAAATTGACGGCGGAGATGCCTTTGACTGGGGCAGGACTTCCGCCGATTACGCCCGCTTTCGGGACATCTATCCGCCGGAATTCTACGAACACATCCTGCGCCGGAACTGCGGCACAGCCGGACAGCGCATGCTGGATCTGGGAACGGGAACCGGCGTGCTGCCACGCAATCTTGTGCAGTTTGGCGGCATCTGGACGGGGACGGATATCTCCGAAAACCAGGTTGCCAAGGCACGGGAGCTATCCGCCGGCATGCCCATTGATTACACTGTGTCTTCGGCGGAAACCGTTTCGTTTCCGGACAACACCTTCGACGGCATCACCGCCTGCCAGTGCTACTGGTACTTTGACGACGCCAAGGTCGCCCCACGGCTTTTCCGGATGCTCAAGCCCGGCGGAAAGCTCCTGCTGCTGTGCATGGAGTGGCTGCCCTTTGAAGATCCCGTTGCCTGTGCCAGCGAACAGCTGGTGCTGCGGTACAGCCCCAATTGGAGCGGTGCAGGGGAGACGCTGCACCCCATTCCCGTTTCGCCGGACATGCAGCGTCAGCTGCGCCTGACTTTCCACGAGGAATATCTGCTGGACGTGCCGTTTACACGGGAGTCGTGGAACGGACGAATGAAAGTATGCCGTGGCATCGGCGCATCCCTGCCGCCGGAACAGATCGCCCGGTGGGAACAGGAGCACCGGAAGATGCTGGCGGAACTGGCACCGGAGCACTTTACCGTCAGGCACTACGCCGCTCTTGCGGAGCTGCAAAAGCCGGAGTAATCGGCATCTCTCTCAAAGCGCAATCACCTCCCTGTGTCCAGTGACATATACTGCACACAGGGAGGTTTTGTCATGACTCACATTGTTGTTCTATATGCACTAATCGCAACTCTCGGCACGTGGTCGGTCACGGCGCTGGGTGCGGCGACGGTGATATTTTTTCGCAAGCAAAACCAGGGCGCACTGAATCTGATGCTGGGATTTGCCGCCGGCGTGATGATTGCGGCGAGCTTCTGGTCGCTGCTCCAGCCCGCCATTGAACGTGCGGCGGAGACCTCGAAACTGCCGCCCTATGTGGTGGTGACGGTGGGATTTCTCAGCGGTGCGGCGTTCCTGTGGCTCTCGGATAAACTGGTCACCCGCATGCGGCGGCGGGCAGAGAACCGGCAGGGAAGCGTGGGGGATCGCCTGAACCGTATCTTCATGCTGATTTTCTCCATCACCCTCCATAACATTCCGGAGGGGCTTGCCGTGGGCGTGGCGTTCGGGACGCTGCGCAGCGGGAGCTGCACCATGGATGGACTCATGGGGGCAATCACCATTGCCGTTGGCATCGGGCTGCAAAACTTTCCGGAGGGCGCAGCCGTCTCCATTCCCCTGCGGCGGGAGGGCTGTTCCAGACGGAAGAGCTTTTTCTTCGGGCAGGCATCGGGACTGGTGGAGCCGATCTCCGGCGTGCTGGGAGCGCTGCTGGTGGTCAAGGTGCAGGCAATCCTGCCGTTTGCGCTGGCGTTTGCCGCCGGCGCCATGATTCTGGTGGCGGTGCATGAGCTGATTCCGGAGTGCCAGCATAATAAACAGGCGCAGCCTTACGTGGCGACTATGGGAATCGTCACGGGATTTGCGGTGATGATGCTGCTGGATGTAATGCTGGGGTAAGCAAAAAAGAGCGTATCTGCATGAGAACAGATACGCTCTTGCGTTTTTTCGTGTGCAGAAAATGGCGCAGGGATAGGTTCATTTCGGAAGAAACGGCAGCGTTGCTTTTCTTAGGCTGCTCCAGCTGAGCGCAGCTGGCGAGGTGTTCTTAGAGGGCACGTGCCCTC